>Ga0256404_1000142_pt1 | contig 171970 bp, 146 predicted proteins | sample RumenRJG_01DNA_FD_185990 | JGI IMG/M metagenome (GOLD analysis project Ga0256404, IMG submission 185990) | Bovine rumen microbial communities from Lethbridge, Alberta, Canada - RJG_01 | ecosystem: Host-associated > Mammals > Digestive system > Stomach > Rumen | place: Canada: Alberta...
AATTATATATTCATTTTATCCTTGTGAAAAGGAAAGCGTGTTCGGTCGAGCCGGACTTCGCAACTTGCGGCTCGTGTGTTTCTTTGTTACTTTCTTTTCACACCGAAAAGAAAGTAAGTAACTACTTTTTGCAAAGAAAAAAGGATAGAACCTAATATCCTATCCTTATGTGATTTTTATCCGTAACTCCGCTCCGTCAGGAGTGGAAATTCACGCCACGAAGTGGCAATTCACTCCACGCAGTGGAAATTAACGCCGAGCCTACGGCTTGGCAATTACCTCCGCCTATGGCGGAAATTCACGCCAAACTTGTTTGGCAATTAACTCCACGAAGTGGAAACAAAGCGAGGCTTCAAAAACAGCAATTTTTCAGAAATATTCGCTCTTGATAATGCGTAGTCTTTATGTTAAAATTATAATATTATAATATATTTGGAGGCTTTCGGTGGAAGAGAATACAAACGTTGCTACCGTTACGGCAGAAAAATCACCATTAAAATTAAACTACGGCAATACCTTTAAGGTAGGATTCGCATTCGCTATCATTTGCGCATTCTGGGGGGCGTACGATTTCGTGGTTCCGCTTTTGTTGGAACACGCTTTCGGTATGAGCAACACTTTAAGAGGCTTGATTATGGGTCTCGACAATCTTTTGTCGTTGTTTTTATTGCCCTTGTTCGGTAATCTCAGCGATAAGGGCAAAGGAAAACTCGTATCTAAATTCGGCAGACGCACGCCGTACATTCTTATCGGCACTATAGCGGCGGTCGTTCTTATGGTATTCGTACCCATATCGGCGCGCGGACAGCTTATTTCGAGCGAGAAGATAAGGGCTGACTACGAGACGATGCTCGACGACGATAAGTTCATGACGGAAACTCTCACTATGTTCTACGAAAAAGCCGAAAGCGGCGAAAACACCGCTTACTGCGACCTGTCGTACCTCAAAAACAACAATATATCCAAAGAAGATTTTATAAACATAAGATACCATAACAACGTTAAGAGCAGCGGACTTTTTTCGAAGACGTACACTCTCGACGGCGTAGAGGTGGAAAAGGAAGCCATAGCGGACTTGCTCGAAGACAACTCGAACTACAATAAGTTCGTCGCGAGCGGAATGAACGTGTTTATTTCCGAAAAAGTAAACAGCGAAGTCAAGGTAATTAACCTTATTATTTATATGATAATTTTGTTGTTCACGCTTGTGGCGATGGCGACTTTCCGTTCTCCCGCGGTAGCGTTGATGCCCGACGTCACGCCGAAACCGTTGCGTAGTCAGGCTAACGCTATAATAAACCTTTGCGGCGGCGTGGGAAGCGGTATGGCTTTGATAATCTATACGGTAGTGCTGTTCTTCGACAATATCAATAATTACATAATAATATTCGCCACCGTGGCGGCGGTGATGCTTATTTTGCTCGCTCTTTTTATGTGGCTCGTTAAGGAGAAAAAACTCGTCGAAAAGTGTAAAAAAACTTGCGAAGAGTACGGAATAGAATACGGCGACGAAGAACCCGCGGTAGCCGAAGACGCTACGGGAATAGCCGAAGACGCCGTAACCGTCACGGAAACCGTTTCCGCAGGAAAGAAAACGAAATTCTCTTTTAAGGACAAATCGCCCGAAGAAAAGGCAAAGTTCAAGTCTTTCCTTCTTATTCTCGCGTCCATATTTATGTGGTTTATGGGATACAACGCCGTCAGTAGCTCGTTATCGGTCTACTGTACGAAGGCTCTTAACCTTGCCGCAAGCACGGCGAGCATAATTTCGGGCGTAAGCGCGGCGGTCAGCGCGATAGCGTTTATTCCCGTAGGATTCCTTGCGGTGAAGATAGGCAGAAAAAAATCCATAATTTTGGGATTTGCTTTCGCGACGATAAGTTATATATTATTGTATTTGTTCGTCAAACCGGGTAATAACGCTTTACCCGCGGTTCTGTTTGCGGTATTCTATTTAATAGCGGGCTTCGGTCTTATAATAGCCAACGTGAATACCTTCCCGATGGTAGTGGAACTCGCTTCCGCTAAGGACGTAGGAAAATACACCGGGTTCTATTATACGGCGACGATGAGCGCGCAGGCGATAGCTCCCTTTATTTCGGGACTGGTTATGGATAACGTATCCATGAGGACGCTGTTCCTTTATTCGGCGTGTTGCGTAGTGGCGGCGATAGCGCTTATGGTGTTCGTTAAACACGGCGACAGCAAACAGCTTCCGACTAAAAAATTAAGCAAAGAAGAGAAAAAACAGGTTATGCTCGATTCGATGGGCGACGCCGACTAAATAAGGAGAAATAAAATGGAAAGAACGAATTGGTTTAAGGACGCTACTATCTATCAGATATATCCGAGAAGTTTTTGCGACAGCAACGGCGACGGAATAGGCGATTTGCAGGGGATTATATCTAAACTCGACTATATAAAAGACCTCGGGGTGGACTGCGTATGGCTTTCTCCGGTATATAAATCGCCCAACGACGACAACGGCTACGACATAAGCGATTACAGAGACATTATGGACGAATTCGGCACGCTCTCGGACTGGGACGACCTTGTGGCTGGGATACACGCAAGAGGAATGAAGCTCGTCATGGACCTCGTCAGCAATCATACCAGCGACGAGCATAAATGGTTCGAGGAGGCAAAATCTTCCCGAGATAATCCCTATCACGATTATTACTTTTTCAGAGAAGGTAAAGGTAAAGACAAGAAGAAAGTCCCCAACAACTGGACCAGCCGTTTCGGCGGTACCGCGTGGGAATACAACGAAGAGACCGACGAATACTATCTCCATCTTTTCACGAAAAAGCAACCCGACCTTAACTGGGATAATCCCAAGGTAAGACAGGAAATACAGGACATAGTAAAATTCTGGCTCGACAGAGGTTGCGACGGGTTCCGTTGCGACGTAATAACGTATATCTCAAAGAAGAAAGGACTTCCGAACGGAAAACCCAACGTATTCCTTTTGGGCGACGAAAACTTTACTCACGGTCCCCATATCCACGAATATCTTAAAGAACTGCACGACAACGTTCTCGTAAACTACGACTATATGATGGTAGGCGAAGGACCGGGAATGGACCTTAAACACGCGAAGATTTATACCGCTCCCGAGAGTAAAGAACTCGATATGATTTTTACTTTCGAACACGTCAACGTGGATACGTATTTTCAGGCTCTGCCGAGAAAGTTTAATCTCGTAAGGCTCAAAAAGATATTCGAAAGGTATCAAAAAGGTTTGCATAACGTGGGGTGGAACAGCCTTTACTTTGAAAATCACGACCAGCCGAGAAGTATTTCCCGTTTTGTCGGCAAGTACGGCGACAAGAGAGATTACGCCGCGAAGATGCTCGCAGTCGCTCTCTATATGATGCAAGGGACGGCTTTCGTTTACGAAGGACAGGAAATCGGTATGGCTAACTACCCGTGGAAAAAACCCGAAGAAATGCAAGACGTACTGTTCACGTACATTAACGCGGTCATCGACAAAATAAAAATAGTGCCGTGGGCGAAGAAGATAGCCTTTAAGGTAATGAAGACCAGAGCGAGAGACAACGGCAGAACGCCTATGCAGTGGAACGACGGCGAAAACGCAGGTTTCACCACCGGCAAACCGTGGATAGCGGTAAATCCCGATTACGTCGATTACAACGCAGAGAAAGAAGCGAGAGATCCCGACTCGGTATTGAGCTTTTATAAGCAGCTTATAAGATACCGCAAAGGCAACGAAGTTGTAATAAACGGCGATTTCAAGCAGTATTATCCGAAGAGTAAGGATATATTCTGCTACGAAAGGGAGTATAACGGAAAGAGATTGTTTGTAATAACCAACTTCAAGAACAAAGAAGTGGAATTCAGACTTCCCGAAGAGGTGAGTTATACCACTTGCAAAGTCGGATTGAGCAATTACAAGGAGGATACGGTTCTTAAAGATATGATCTTAAAGCCTTACGAGGCTATCATATTCGAACTGGAATAATATGGCTTTATTGGAAGTAAAAAACGTATCGAAAGTATATTCGAAAAGCAAAAAGAACAAGGGCGGCAGTTTGACCGCCCTTGACGACGTATCGTTCACCCTCGACAAGGGAGAAGCGCTGGGACTTATCGGTCCTAACGGCGCGGGGAAAAGCACCCTTATCAAGTGTATAACGGGACTTGCAACGCAGACGTCGGGAGAGATTACGATAAACGGTTACGACACGAAAAAACAACGCGTCAAGTCGATAGAAAAGGTCGGCGCGATAATAGAATCGCCCGATATGTACAAGGACTGGACGGCGATGGAAAATCTTTTGTATTTAGCCGACTTATCGATATCCAAGGAAGAGGGACTCGACAAAAACGGCGTAAAAGAAAGGGTGGAAAGTTTGCTTAAACTCGTCAATCTTTACGACCGCAGGAACGATAAAGTATACAAATACTCTCTCGGAATGAAGCAAAGGCTCGGCATAGCGCAAGCGCTTTTATCTAAACCCGAATTTCTCATTCTCGACGAACCCGCCAACGGTCTCGATCCCGAGGGGATAAAGGAAATAAGAGATATAATACGACATCTGGCGAAAGACCTTGATATGGCGGTACTCGTCAGCAGTCATAACCTTTCCGAATTGCAGCTTACCTGCGACCGTTTTCTCATCATAAAGAAAGGTAAAATTTTAGCCGACATTAAGGCGGACGATATCGTTAAGGGCGGCACCACGGTAGTAATACAGGTGGACGACGCAGTGAAAGCGATAGACGTGCTTAAATCGGAATACGATATAACCGCCCGCCACGAAGGCGACGGGAAACTTATAGCCGACACCGAGATAGCCACGGGCGACATAACGAAGACCCTTATTCTTAACGGCGTGACGGTCAACGGAATAACCGTGAAAGAAAATACTTTGGAAGAAACGTTCCTTTCGGTAACCGAAGATAAGAAAAAGGATACCGATAAAGAGTTTTTATCCGCAAACGGGACCGCAATCCCGACGGAAGATTCCGAAACGGGAAAGGAGGATAAGTAAATGTTCGGCAAACTGTATTTAGGCGAATTGAAGAAACTTGCCCGTCCGAAAGCGCTCATTACCTTAGCCGTTCTTTGCGTGGCTTTGTTTATAGTTTTCGTAATAATTTACAATATGCAGATAGAAGAACCGTTGAATACGCTCCGCGAAGCGGCGGAAAGCACGGAAAATTTTACGGAGGCGACGGGAGACGGCGTTTTCGATTACTATCAGGACTACATCTCCGCGGCGACGCCCGAAAACGTGGACGAGCTTATCGCGGAATTGAACGAGACGAAAAAGACGTATGAAGAACGCAATAAGAAAAAAGAGACCAAAGGGCAGTACGGAGCGGCTATAAAAGAACTTCGATGCGGAATAGCGATGCTCGAATATATGAAAGCTCACAACGTATACGGTAAAAATCTCAACGTAGAAGGTTATGCGAGTTATTACGCGGTAAAGAACGCCGAATCGTTCGCATTATACTATTTCAGAACCATAGCGGCGATACTTACTATATACGGAATAGTTATGGCGGCGGGATTGTACGCCGACGAGTACGCGAGAGGCACGATAAAGCTCGTAATGCTCCGTCCCGTCACGAAGAATCAGGTCACGACGGCAAAACTTCTCGCGTTGTTTACCTATATATTGGGAATTCTCGGCGTAGCGTCGCTTTTAGGATACGCCTACGGAGCGATAGCCTACAAGTCGGTGTCCGCAGAGAAAGTCTACGTCGTCTTTAACGCAAGCAGCGTGTTCGCCTGTACCGTAGGCGGAACTGTGTTATATAAAATGTTTTTCGCCGCCGTAAAGGTTTTGTCCTTTGCGTCGTTGAGTTACGCCATAGGCACGATATTGCGGAAAAAAACGCCCGCTATAATTTTATCGTTTATAGTTTACCTCGGAATAATTTCGGCTTTGTTTACGATTTTCGGCGGAGAGAGGTTTTTGTTCAGCACAAATACCGATTTGTCCGTGTATTTCGGATTCGGAGTGGGCGAATATATAAACGGCGGCAACTTCTTTCTCGCGTTGCCTTTGCTCGTAATTTATCTCGCCGCGATAATTTCGTCGACTTATCTCGTCGTAAACAAGAGAGACGTCATCTGATAGGAGAAGGGATTTTTACTAATGAAGAAACAGGCTAAAAGAACCGTATATTTTCTTGCCCGCACGGGGGTTATTGCGGGAGTATACGCCGGACTTACCATTGCGCTCGCTCCCATTTCCTACGGGGCGGTACAGTGCAGAATAAGCGAAGCCCTGACCATATTGCCATTGTTTTTCCCGGAGGCGATACCGGGACTTATTATAGGATGTCTGATAGCGAATATTTATTCGGGATTTTGGGCGGATATGGTTTTCGGCACGCTTGCCACAGCGATAGCCGCGGTGTTGACTTATCTTATCGGCTTGGTGTATAATGGAAAAGCTAAGCCTTTTCTCGGGGCGATACCGCCTATTGCGGTCAACGCTATCGTGTTGCCGCTGATATGGCTGCTGTTCTCGTCGGACGCCGCATATTGGTTGAATATGGGCACGGTGGCGGCGGGGCAAGCCGTTGCGGTCCTTGCCGTCGGGATACCGCTTTATTACGGAATAGCGAAGACGCCGTTGGTTAGGTTCGCTACCGTTAAGCCGTCGGCTGACGACGAAAAGAAGCAGCAAAACGAAAAGGACAACGGACAAAAGGAGAGAACGGACGAAGATGACCGACAGTAACGTGTTCAGCGGTCGTAGCGGTGTAGCTAAATTTCTCAATTCATACGGATTTATTTGGATACTTGCCTTGATTACGTTCGTGTTTTGGTTTACGAAACAGGACGTGGCAGGGCTGATCGTTATTTTCACGATTATGGCGGCGGTGTTGGTTCTTTGCGAGGACGCGACCCCCGTTATCGCGTGCTTTACCTTTATGTTCTTTATTTTCAGCAAGGACAATATGTCTTTGGCGGGGAAAGAACCGTGGTTTGCTATGCTTATCCTGCCGTTAGGCGGATTTATTTACAATATTTGTAAGTACAAAGTAAAAAAATTCACTATGGGCGGATTTTCTTTCGCCATTCTTTTGGCTCTCATTCCGTGGTTGTTTCAAGGAATAGGGGTAAAGGGTCGCAATCCGACGCAAGCCTTTTTGGCTATCGGCGTGGCGATAGCTTTCGTTGCGGTCTATTTCCTTATATATATGACTTCGAGAAGGCGGGGAAAGAACCTTACCGAATACGTGGCACAGATTTTTCTCGCGTTGGGGGTAATGATAGCGATAGAGATTATCGTTTATCACCTCAGAATCAAGGATTATTTATTTGAAGATTACTACACGAGGTTAGGTTGGGGTACGAGAAATCCCGTTGCGGCGGTGTTCGCGATGGTTATGCCGGTTACTTTCTTCTATTCGACTAAAAAAAATAAGTTCAGTTTCCTTTTTATCGTTCTCGGAATAGTGGAGTATATCATAATCCTGCTGTTGCAGAGCAGAGGGGTTACGCTCTTTGCCACCGTTGCGATGCCCGTGCTTATCGTGTACAGTATGCTGTGTTCGGAAAGGAAACTCGCTAATATAGTAACTTGCGGCGTGTTCTTTATCGTACTTATGATAGTTCTGCTCTTCAAGAAGGAAATAATATTCAGCCTATTGGAGAGGCTCATTAAAAGCAAATTCGACGAAAACGGACGTAAACCGCTATGGGAAGCGGGGGTTCGGCTGTTTGTCGAGCATCCTATCTTCGGCGTGGGCTTCGACTATCGTGAACCGATTTATTTTCAGGTCGCGAGATATACCGACGGACCCACGTATCTGCACTCAACCTTTATTCAGATTTACGCCGCTCTCGGTATCGTGGGCGGAATAGCGTACGCTTATCTTTACTATTGGCGTTACAGAATAGCATTCACCGATTTGAACAATTGCAAGTTCGCGATACTCGTAGGCTTTATCGTGTTCGAGTGTTATTGTTTTATCGACACCGTTTACTTCCAACCCGTAGGTTACTTCCTCATGATGATAGCGAGTATGTGTATGGAAAAGGACCTCGATAAGGAGCAAGTCACGCCGCTCGTTTTTACGGGAGTGGAAAAACTGCAATTGAAACGGAAAATGGTAATAGCGAAAGAATAACGCGAGTTGCCACTTCGTGGCGTGAATTTCCGCCGTAGGCGGAGGGAATTGCCCTTACGGGCGTGAATTGCCACTTCGTGGCGTGAATTTCCACTCCTATCGGAGCGGAGGTAATTGCCAAAATCAAAGATTTCGGCGTTATGGATAATTTAGACGAATTTCAAAGCTATGCTTTGAGCGAATTCACCGCTTCGCGGTAGCGAATTTCGGCAAAGCCGAACGAATTTCAAAACCGTCGGTTTTGAGTTAAGGATATAAAGTATATGACGGAATAGGCGTGCGTTCTATTCCGTTTTTATCTGTATATAGGGTTTTGTATATCTCGCCCACCCACCCTAATGGGTATTTTTATCCTTATGTAAATAAAGTCTATTCAAGTAATATGTTTTGTTGAGAAAGATTTACTCTGTTAAATTCGGATAAGGGGGAACATTATGAGGAAAGGGGTTTATTAAGGGGGCTTGGAGCGATGCCCCCTTAATTATATATTTATGTTATCCTTGTGAAAATAAAAGCGTGTTCGGTCGAGCCGGACTTCGCACTTGCGGCTCGTGTGTTTCTTTGCTACTTTCTTTTCACACCGAAAAGAAAGTAAGTAACTACTTCTTGTAAATAAAAAAGGATAGAACGTAATATCCTATCCTTATTTGATTATTTATCCTTAACTCCGAAGCGTTAGCTTTGGAAATTAACGCCCGTTAGGGCAATTAACTCCGCTCCGTAAGGAGTGGAAATTAACGCCACGAAGTGGCAATTAACGCCCGTCAGGGCAATTACCTCCGATGAAAATCGGAAATTCATCGCGTAGCGAATATTGACAGAACCTTTCTCACGGGAGTATAATTCCAGTATGAGAAAAAAATTTACGGCGATTGTTTTAATACTGTTACTATGCGTAGCTCTCGTTTCTTGCAAGCAGAATCCGACGAAGAGTTCCGTTACCGTGACTTTCGTTACGGGTTGCGACATAGTAATCGAGCCGATAACGATAGACGGTAAAGAAGAAAAACATATGCCCGAAGACCCTATGCGCGCGGGATACGAGTTTGCCGGGTGGTATTACGACCAGCTGTTTATGAACCCGTTTTCGACGGCAGACGCTATTACTATGGACATTACCCTTTATGCGAAGTGGATAAAGAAAGGCACGACCGCCCCCGACGAAAGACCGACGATAAAAGACGATAAGGGGATAAAATACGTTTACGACAAGGAGGGCGGTTTTTATACAGTCACGGGTTACGTCGGCGACGCCGAAAGCGTAGTCGTCCCCGCAAGATACAACGCCACCCCCGTTATGAAAATCGCAAGCAACGCTTTTTCGGGTACGACGTTAAAGTCGGTTACGCTCGGCGAAAACATTATAAACATAGGCGATTACGCTTTCAGAAAGTGCCTTAATCTTACTAAAATCACGGTTTCCGACGGCAACGCTTATTACAAGACGAAAGACGGAATTCTGTACAACAAAGAACTTACCACCGTTATGGCGGCGCCTTGCGCATACGAAAACGCCAACCTTACCCTCGGCGGCGTTACGCGGATTTTGCCGTACGCGTTCGAAAACTGTTCCGTTTCCGTCGCTTTTTCGGATGACAAATATCCTATTATAGAAAGTTTTGCGTTCGCGGGAATCAAAGGCGACGTCACCGTAGCCGAATGCGTTACCGAAATAAGGAAAGACGCCTTCAACGGAGCCACGGGAAAGGTTCTTTTCGCGGCGGGGAATGCGATTACCGCGTTAAGGAACGGTTCTTTCGATAATTACAACGGAGAAACTTTAGTGGTGCCCGGCACGGTGAACACTATCGAATGGCAGGCGTTTTACGACTGCACCGCTACCGTGATACTCACTAACGCTTTCCTCACTTCGATAGGTGAAAGAGCTTTTGCCGGATACCGCGGAAAAACTCTCGTCATACCGGCTTCCGTCACCGAAATAGGGAAAAACGCTTTCTACGGAGCGAGAACGGAAATTACTTTCGCGGAAGGCAGCCTTTACGAAACGGTGGGAGAACAGTCTTTCGCTTCTTTCGGCGGCAGCGACGTCAAGGGAGAATACGGCGGGAAAGTTACTTTCCCCGAAAACGTGAAAACGGTAAAGAAGAACGCCTTTTACGGCTCCTATTCCTACGTTTACTTCGCTTGCAAGGAAGAAGAAATCACTTTTGAAAGCGGCGCTATGAGTATGTTCAAAGGCGAAGCGTTTTATCTCGGATAATTGAAATTTTCCGCATATTTTTGATAATCATTTGATTGACAACGGTTTTTTTAATTGCTATAATTGTTTAGCTTATAGGATTTATAGGCAAATTGTCCGTTGCGTAAAAACCGACGGACGAAAAAATTAAACGTTCCCCGAGCGACTTCGGCGGCGGGCTATCGACGCAAGGAGCAAAGGGATTCGCGTAAGAAGGATATGGTGTGTTCTCAATTACGCGACGCGTAGAAAGGGAATAAAAAGTTCCGCTTTCGTCGCCTTAAAAGACGAAACCTCATCGGTAGTTGCTGATACCGAGCAGGTCTAATCTCGGTTTGGACGGCGGGGGAAGGAATTTCGGAAAGAATTTCGGACGCGCAGACAAATAGCCTAAAACAGAGTTTAGTCCTAAAATAAATGGGTTGAAAAAAATACGGATTGACTCGGTCTATTCAAAAGGAGGAATAGTAATGCCAACAATTAACCAACTGATAAGGCAGGGCAGAGAGCGTCAGGTAAAGAAAAGCCAGGCTCCTATGATGGAAAAATGTCCTCAGAAGAGAGGCGTATGCCTTTCCGTTACGACGACGACGCCTAAAAAGCCGAATTCCGCTGTTAGAAAAATCGCGCGTGTTCGCCTTGTTAACGGAATGGAAGGTACCGTTTATATTCCCGGTATCGGACACAGCTTGCAGGAACACAGCGTCGTTTTGATAAGAGGCGGCAGAGTTAAGGACTTACCCGGTGTACGTTATCACATCATTCGTGGTACGTTGGATACTGCAGGCGTAGCCAAGCGTAACCAAGCCAGAAGTAAGTACGGCGCAAAGAAGCCCAAATAAATCCGTATTTTTCAGGATAATCAACACAAAATTTAGGAGGAACATAAAATGCCGAGAAGAAGTGGCGTACCGAAACGCGACGTATTACCGGATCCTATCTATAATTCCAAAGTAGTTACCAAACTCGTCAATCAGATTATGTACGACGGCGAGAGAGGCGTAGCTCAGAAGATAGTTTACGGCGCGTTCGAAATTATTGAAAACAAAATGGGTGTCAATCCCAACGAAGTATACATGAAAGCTCTCGAAAACGTTATGCCCGTACTCGAAGTAAAGGCAAGACGTGTCGGCGGTAGCAACTATCAGGTACCGTTGGAAATCCGTCCCGAAAGACGTCAGACCTTAGGTATCCGTTGGATCGTTCTCTTCGCAAGAAAACGTGGCGAAAAGACCATGAAAGAAAGACTCGCCGGAGAACTTATGGACGCGTATAACAATGCCGGCGGCGCTTTCAAGAAGAAAGAAGATACCCATCGTATGGCAGAAGCGAACAAGGCTTACGCTCATTACCGTTATTAGTATCAAAGAGTATTTTTACGGCAATAATTACAGGACGATTACGGCATATCTCGTTGATATTCAATAAGTTATGCCGTTTTGCTTGTTAATAACGGAAAAAGACAAATGATAAAACCCGATTTTTTCGGGAATAATAATTACTTAATTTAAGGAGAAACAATGGCAAGACAAGTACCGTTAGAAAAATTAAGAAATATTGGTATAATGGCTCACATCGACGCAGGTAAGACCACCACGTCGGAAAGAATACTTTTCTATGCTCACAGAGTTCATAAATTGGGCGAAACCCACGAGGGCGGAGCTACGATGGACTGGATGGTTCAGGAGCAGGAAAGAGGTATCACGATTACCAGCGCCGCTACCTTTATAAGATGGAGAGATTGCGGTATCAACATAATCGATACCCCCGGACACGTTGACTTCACCGTAGAAGTGGAGAGAGCGTTGCGTGTTCTCGACGGAGCCGTCGCAGTATTCTGCGCTAAGGGCGGCGTCGAACCTCAGAGCGAAACCGTATGGCGTCAGGCGGATAAATATAAAGTACCCCGCATCGCGTTCGTCAACAAGATGGATATCTTGGGAGCCGACTTCGATAACGTGGTTAAGATGATGAGAGAACGTCTTCACACTAATCCCGTGCCTATCTGCTTACCTATAGGTAAGGAAGATTATTTTACCGGAATAATAGATATTCTTCACATGCATTCCGTTACTTACACCGACAAGGAGGGTAAGGACTTCATTATAGGCGATATACCCGCCGATATGATAGACAAGGCGAACGACGCAAGAACCGCTCTTATCGAAGCGTGCGCGGACTTCGACGACGAAATCATGATGAAGTATCTCGAAGGCGAAGAAATACCTAAGGAAGACATAATCGCAGCTCTTCGTAAGGCTACCATCGCTATGAAAGTCACCCCCGTACTTTGCGGCAGCGCGTATCGTAACAAGGGAATACAGAACCTTCTCGATTGCGTAGTGGACCTTCTTCCGTCGCCTCTCGATATCGACGACGTCAAAGGCGTGGACGAAAAGGGCAACGAAATTTCGAGAGCGGCTTCGGATAAAGAACCGCTTTGCGGTCTCGCGTTCAAGATAGCGACCGATCCTTTCGTCGGAAAACTCACCTTCTTCCGTATTTACAGCGGTACGATTACCCCGAATATGACGGTCTACAACAGCAACAAGAAGTGCAAAGAAAGAATAGGTCGTCTTATCCGTATGCACGCTAACGAAAGAGAACCGTTGGAAGAAGCAAACGCAGGCGAAATAGTGGCTATAATCGGTCTTAAAGATACCACCACGGGCGAAACCCTGTGCGATATCAACCATCCGATTATCCTCGACACTATGGAATTCCCCGAACCCGTCGTTCGTTTGGCGATAGAACCCAAAACGAAAATCGGACAGGAAAAAATGGCTATCGCTCTTATGAAACTGTCCGAAGAAGACCCGACTTTCCGTACCTATACGAATAAAGAAACGGGACAGACCATAATAGCCGGTATGGGAGAACTTCACCTTGAAATAATCGTCGACAGACTTTTGAGAGAATTTAAGGTCGAAGCCAACATCGGTAAACCGCAAGTTGCGTACAGAGAAGCAATAAAGAAACCCGCTCGCGGCGAAGGCAGATACGTCCGTCAGTCCGGCGGTAAAGGTCAGTACGGTCACTGTATCATACAGATCGAACCGAACGAAGTCGGCAAGGGTATCGAATTCTACGACGAAATCGTCGGCGGCGTAATCCCGAAAGAATTCATTAAGCCTATCGAAGACGGAATAAGAGAAGCTGCCCGCGGCGGCGTACTCATCGGATACGAAATGGTGGACTTCAAGGTTCATCTCGTAGACGGTAGCTTCCACGACGTCGACTCTTCGGAAATGAGCTTTAAGATTGCCGGCAGTATGGCATTCAAGGACGCGGCGATGAAAGCCGACCCCACTATTATGGAACCTATGATGGCTGTCGAAATCACCGTACCGCCCGAATATATCGGAGACGTGTACAGCACCGTAAATTCCCGTCGCGGTTCTATAAAGGAAATGAACGAAAGAGCCGGAATAAGAGTTATCGACGCGGATATTCCTTTGAGCGAAATGTTCGGATACGCTACTACTTTGCGTAGCGCTACGCAGGGCAGAGGTAACTACACTATGCAGCTCAACTGCTATACCGAAGTACCGCAGAGCGTAAAGAAACAGCTCCTCGAAGGCAAAAAAGACTAATTTCCGCTAAAACGGTCCGCTTTTTTGAAAACTCGCAAAAAGTTTTCAAAAAAAGCGTGACAAGCACGGAAAAATATACTATAATATTTTAAGACTAAAACAAAAAAATATATCTAAATTTTTAGGAGGATATTTTAAATGGCAAAAGCTAAGTTTGAAAGAACTAAACCGCACGTTAACATCGGTACCATTGGTCACGTTGACCACGGCAAGACCACGTTGACTGCAGCTATCACCATGGTGTCCGCAGCTATGGGTAACGCAGAAGTTATGCGTTACGACGAAATCGATAAGGCACCTGAAGAAAAGGCAAGAGGTATAACGATTAACACCGCGCACGTTGAGTATCAGACCGAAACTCGTCACTACGCTCACGTTGACTGCCCCGGACACGCCGACTACGTTAAGAACATGATTACCGGCGCTGCTCAGATGGACGGCGCAATTCTCGTCGTTGCTTCTACCGACGGACCGATGCCCCAGACTCGCGAACACATCTTGCTCGCTCGTCAGGTTGGCGTACCTTACATCGTAGTATTCATGAACAAAGTCGACCAGGTAGACGATCCCGAATTGCTCGACCTCGTAGAAATGGAAATTCGTGAACTTCTTACCAGCTACGATTTCCCCGGAGACGACATCCCCGTAATCAGAGGATCCGCTCTTAAGGCTATCGAAGCTTGCAACGCAGGCCATCCCGAAAGCCCCGATTGCGACTGCATAAGAGAACTTCTCCATGCAATCGACACCTACATTCCCGCACCGGAACGTGACACCGACAAGCCCTTCCTTATGCCTGTCGAAGACGTATTCACCATCACCGGACGTGGAACCGTTGCTACCGGTAGAGTAGAACGTGGTACCGTTAAGGTTCAGGACAAGGTCGAAATCGTCGGTCTTATGGAAAAACCGAAAGAAACCACCGTTACCGGCGTAGAAATGTTCCGTAAGCTCCTTGACTTTGCTCAAGCCGGCGACAACATCGGCGCTCTTCTCCGTGGTATCGAAAGAAAAGAAATCGAAAGAGGACAGGTCCTCGCAAAACCCGGTACGATTCATCCCCACACTCACTTCAAAGCCCAGGTTTACGTTTTGAAGAAAGAAGAAGGCGGAAGACATACCCCGTTCTTTAACGGATATCGTCCCCAGTTCTATTTCAGAACCACCGACGTTACCGGAACCATCAGCCTTCCCGAAGGAGTAGAAATGGTTATGCCCGGCGACAACATTGATATGGAAATCAAACTCATCACTCCTATCGCTATCGAACAGGGATTGCGTTTCGCTATCCGTGAAGGTGGCAGAACCGTAGGCAGTGGCGTAGTAAGTGCCATTATTGAATAATTCTTCTTTAAGAATATAAATAAAACGGTCGCTTTTCAGCGACCGTTTTTTTAACGTAAAATAATTTCAACAAACCGTCAATTCGCGATTATTTTCCTTTTTTTCGAAGAAAATAACAAACGGATACAATAACAGCAAGAAAAAAACCGTTTATCTTACTTTTTATATAAGTTCATAATTGCTTCTTTTTGATAAGGTGACAGGGTTTTTAGAAAATCTAACGTTTGTTTATCCAATTTATACTGGGTTATATCTTCCGAAAAGAATTCGGCAGGGGTTGACCCGCAAGCGTCAATTATATCTAATAATACCGATAACGACGGCTCGAACGTCGTTTTACTGCTTTCCAATAAATGTATATAGCTGGCATTTTTGCCAATAGCCAAACTTAATGCGCGAGCCGATAAATTTGCACGGGTTCTTATGATTCCTATTCTCGTAACAATTTCTTTCAAGTCCATAAAGCACCCCCTATGTAACAATATTTTAACAAAATTGATAGAACCCACTATATGTGCGACACAATACAAATATATATATTATTAAACAATATATATAATGTTATTAAATATAATTGCAATTTCACGGTGGATATGCTATGCTTTATTATATAGTTTGAGGAAAAATTAAAATGAATAACAGAATTATAAAATTTAGCGCCGTATTAGTTATGCTAATTATGGTCTGCTGTTTGGTTTTAGTCGGATGTAATGGCGAAAACAGTTCAACGAAAGAAACGGATGAAGAAGAAACGACAACTTTACCATATCACTTGTACAATAAGAGTGCAAAATGCATAGCGTACACAAAAGATAAATATTTGTATAGTTACTCTACAAGAAAAGGTATTGGGTTTTATGATAGTGAGCGACAATTTTTCGTTACGGAAAACGGCGAGTACTTAGGCGAAATTGTGTGCGATAACGTTTTAATAAATAACACGCGTTCTCCTTACAAGAATATTAAGCTCAATAGACAAATAAGTTTTCCAATAGCTCCGATACCGAGAATACCTCCAATAAGGGCAACAGTTCCGATACTTCCGAGTTCCTATAAAGACGTTGTGGTGAGTAGCGTTCAGGAACGAAAAGAAGAAGTAGTTCAACAAAAATATCAAATTTTATTGTCAAAAACCAACGGCGGGTGGGTAAACGGAAGTATGGTTTTATCGACAGGGGGCTCAACAAACAAGTCCTTTTATGAAAATGATCTAATAACTTTATATGCCAACACTTCGCCGGGTTATACTTTTATGGGTTGGTATTCAAACGGAAAATTCGTTTCTTCCAATGCGGCATATACGTTTACAATGCAAAATTGCAATATGCATATCGAAGCGGTATTTTTTCAAAGAACTTATAGTTTTCAGGTCTTGCCGCAAGGCAGGGGCAGCGTAAGTTACAGTATTTCGCGAGCAGCAGCTGGTACGAGAATAACGATAAGCGTTAATTCGTATCCCGTATCGAATTTTGTGGGGTGGTACTATAACGGTAGGTTGCTGTCAAAAAGCAAAGTATACATTTTTACGATGCCTGCCAACGACGTTACGATTTACGCAAGGTTTAGTTAGATTAAAAATGCGAAAACAGAAAAGACTAAGTAATCAAAAATAGCTAATTCAAGAAAAATTTTAATAAAAGGAGAAGTTTATTAAATGGCAAGGATAAAAATTGAAACGGAAAACGGCTTTTTACGTGACGTATGTGTAGATTATGCGTATCTTTGGAAATTTTATTTTAAGGACTTAAACAAGCCGCTCGTATGGTTGACAATGATTTTGATGTTAATAACCGCTCCGTTATATTTGGTTTATTTAGTGTTTTACGGAGTGTTTTGGCTATTAAGTTTTGCGCAAGATCCCGATGCGGATTTGGATAGCGAAGTACTGACGTTTATTTTGAAAGCAGTGTTTTTCTTGCCTTCATATGCGTTTATTTTATTTGCATATATTCCTGCGCTTATCCTTGGCGGAGTTATATACGTATTAACCATTCCCTGTAATTTTGTGGCGTTAAAGTATATGGATAAGGATAAAGTAGTAAGATATATTGATATGGCGAAAAATATAAAACAGACGGGTGATGAAAAGGAAGAAGACGAGTTTTATAGAAATATGTATAAAATATTTGATGAAATGGACAAAGAAGAACGCTATGAAGACTATGACGACGATATAAATAAATATCTATAAAATAGAATTAGGTAGATTTAATTTATTCTTCAAAATCGTTGAAATAATCTTTGTCGAAGAACTCGAAAAGCGTTATGCCGATACCTTGGCAGAACGCTTTTATCGTGGAAACTTTGGAACATTTAGTGCGACCTTTGAGTATGTCGTAGATAGCGGAAGGGGACTTACCGCCGTTTAACGCCGCTTCGCAAACGTTTACGTTTTTTTCTCGGCAAAGTTCCGTTATTCTTTTTATTATCGCTTCGTTTATATTCATAAACTTATTCTTCGGTTTCGTCGAAAAGGACTTCGTAATCTTTGCCGCTCGATACGGCGTTGCGGACGGCTTGTTCGGTGGCGACTACTGCCGCAGACTGCAAGGTTACGAAATTAAGGACGGGGATTTTGCCCGTGGACATACAGAACATCGTGTCGCCGTCGTAGTCGGTATGGACGGGGCGGACGGCTCTCGCTAATCCGTCGTGGGATATTTCGGCTAATTTATTGGCGTGGACTTTGTCGAGAGAGGCGTTCGTTATTATACAGCCTATCGTGGTGTTGGTTCCTAACACGATTTTAGATAAATCGGCGTCGATAAGGCACTTTTCCGTGTTGATATATTCGCCGTTTTTGCCCTTTGCGCCCGCTATGATTTTGCCGTTTTCGTCCACGACGTCGCCGAAAGCGTTGACTGCGACTACTGCGGTGACGGTTATTCCCGCGACTTTAACCGTAGCCGCGCCGATACCGCTTTTATCGCAATGTTTCATTCCGCGGATTTTACCTACGGTAGCGCCTTTGCCCGCGCCGACTTGTCCGAACGAGGGGGATTTTTCGGCGTTTTCACAGGCGGCGTAGCCCATATCCCTGTCGGGATACCGATATTCTTTGGCGTTAAGGTCGTAAAGTACCGCTCCGCACACTATGGGAACGACTTTGCCGGGCATCTTGTGACCGCAACCGTTATCGCGTAAGTAGTCCATAACTCCGACCGTCGATGCGAGTCCGTACGCCGAACCGCCGGTAAGGACGACGGCGTTTATTTTCTGCACGGCTTTTTCGGGGGCGAGGAGGTCGGTTTCTCTCGTTCCGGGGGCGCAACCTCTTACGGAAACGCCCGCCGTCGCGCCTTTTTCCGACAAAATTACCGTCACGCCCGTGTATTCGTCCTGACAATGACCGATTTTTATTCCTTTCGGTATAACGATTTTCATAAGTTCTCCTTAAAGCCGCCGAGCGGCAACGCTATTGATATTACTATACTACGATAGTAAGTTTAAGTCAAATCGCGAGGGGCGGAGCGTTTATTTTTTAATCGTATTCTAACGTAACGTCAAGGGATAAATTGACGTCGGAAATTTTTAAGGTCTTGGCTTTTTTGCCGAATTTCGAGTTGAACGATTCGAGAAAGTTATATAAATCGACCTCTTTACTTTGCATTTCGGTATAGAAACGCATAATATTTTCCTTGACGTCGTTTTCGACGCGTTTTTTTTCGGCTTCCGACATTTCGGTTCTGTCTATATACTTGTCTTCGTCGCCTATGTCGATTATTTCTTTCAAAATACAGTTGAGTTTAAGTTTTATGGTAGCGGTTTTCGTGTCTAAATCGAAAGATTTTTTTACCGAGTTGCCGATGACGTAGAGAAGAATATTCTCTTCGTGGTCGCCTTTTACGAAGAGTTGCCCCTTTTTTACTTTGGAATTTATATAGGTAAGAGCTTGCGTACAGTCTTTTTCGTAGCTCCCGACAAGGCGGTTTTTGCGAAAAACGGCAACAGAGTTGGCGTTGAAAACGTACTCCGAGTCGCCGCTCTCGTTGTCGGATTGTTTCGGGGTGACTTCTTCGAGTTTTAGTATCGGCAGCCAGTTGGTCGCGCCGAGGGAATGGTATCCCACGACGAAACATTGCAAGGTTTTGCTCGCTATCGCGCTGAAATCGCCGTTAATACCGACGAGCGATTGCATGTATAAACTTGCGTTGTTGCCGAAAGCGGTCTTTGAATTGAGCAATTTTTCCGATTTTTCTTCGGTCAGGAAAAGATAGGCGTTTTCGCTAAGGTAGGAATTGGTGATAAGGTAGTTAATTACGCTGTAAATATCGTTGTTTTCGGCGATTTTTTTGTGGATAAATACTACGTTGCAGTGAGTTAAGGCGACGGTTTTCGACGACCGTTCGCTGATTTTGCCCATTGCGCCGGATATCGTCTTGTCCTTTACGGTGACGACGCTCGTTTCCGCGCCGCTTTGGTCGGCTTTCGCTCCCGGATTGAGAATTTGCGCGCTTATGGAAAGAGTATCGTCGTCTTCCGCGTCTATCCCGAACCCTACTACTATCGCCCGTTGCGAAAGGGGTTCGGCAGGAAGAAGTTTTCCGAAAACGAGGAGAGATATTACTATCGCCGTAACGGCGAGCCATTTAATTTTTCGTTTCAAGCGACACCTCCGCGGGTAGTTTTATCTTGGTAAGGACGAGCATAACTATCGGCAAAACTATCTCTATTCCGACCACGGCGTAGCGTATCGCACTCGAAGCGAAAGCGATTATTTTGTCGTAAGTTCCAAGCGCGGTCATAAGGACTATTGCGGTAGCGATGGCGGCTAAACCGATAAACCACGGTTTTTTCAGGTTGAAAAAACTGCCTATTTCGCCGATAGTGCACAGTTTTATACCGATATTCGCTACGGAAACGCATATCCACAGTATGGAGCTCGGCCAGTCGAGCGAGCCTATTTCGCTCACGACGGTGTTAAAGGAAGCGAGCCTCGCGAAAGCGTCGGGGATAAGGAACGAAGCTCTGCCGTAGCTCACGAGAAAAAACATATAACAGCCCGTCACGGCAAGCACGCTTAAAACCGAACTTATTATCACGGAAAGATTTTTGCCCTTTTCTATTCGGAAAAAGAGCAGCGGCGAAAAGTCGAAAGTGTAAATTATATACTTATCGAGACCTTTAAGAGTGGCGGCGACGCCGTTTTCGAAAACGGGCAAAAGGTAGTCGGCGCAAAGTTCCGATTTGCCGAAAAACACGCCGAAAATTATTATAAGAGGTATTATCCAAACCGAAAGTTCGTAAATTCTCCCAATCGTTTTCGCCCCCTTGACCGCGATATAAAAGGCAGTAAGGCACAGAGCGAAAATAATAGGCAGGGGGGATATGTTGTAGAACAGATATCGCGTGGTGTAGTTGAAAACTTCCGCCGAAAAGATAATTGTTTTTACCATAACGGTAAATAAAAAGGGCAAAGCGAGGGCGTATTTCGCGACTTTCCCGAAAGATTTTTCTATTTTTTCGAAACCGCCTAAAGAAACGATTTTCAAAATAACGGCGAGCTGAAGAAACTCGAACGCGGTTATTATTCCGGTACCGATGTAAAAACTCGCTCCGCATTCCTTATATAAAAGTGACGGGAGCATCGCCATTTTGAAAGCGAGCGGAATAAAAAATACGAGTATTGCTAATTGTTTTTTCGTAAGATAATTCATTTTCGGTTACCGCCTGCGTTAAGTTTAGTTGTGTTTTTAAGGTCGAGAGACTGCGTTCTTTTGTCGTCGTCGGGGTAGGACGGCACGATAAAAGTGTTCCGTAAATCTTCGTTTTCTATCGGCGCGAAGGGAGCAAGGTAGGGGACGGAGAAAGTTTCCATACCCGAAAGGTAGGCGAATATGGCGATAAGGGAAAGTATAATCCCGTACACTCCGAAAAGTCCGCTCGCTATCACCAGAATTACACGCAAAATTCCGAGAGTACCCACTTCGTCGGGTACGGCGTAAATCCCTATACCGCTCAAAGCGACGATGAGGACGGTTACGCTTGACAGTAACCCTGCGTTTACGGCGGTTTCTCCGAGAACGATTGCCCCCACTACGCTTAAAGCCATGCTGACGTGGCGGGGCATACGGATACTCGCTTCGCCGAGAATTTCGAATAAAAGCAAAGCAAGGAGCATTTCCACCGTCGGAGTAAAAGGAATATCGTTGTCGGCGCCGAGAATTTTTATTAAAAGTTGCAACGGTAAAATCTGATACTGATGGATTTGCGTCGCGACGTACACGGCGGGCAATATTACCGCCATAAATACGGCGAAAATTCTTACTACACGCAAAAAAGTCGCGCGTGAACTGCGTTTATATAAGTCCTGCGCCCCGTCGAAGTCCTCTATGAGAATAAAAGGTAAGGTGAGGACTATCGGACTTCCGTCCACCATTATTATTACCCGTCCGTCCAACATTTTTTCGGCGGCGACGTCGGGTTTTTCGGTGTTGCCGACCTGTTTGAACAGGGAATACGGTCGCATTTCGAGGACTTTCGTCAAGTAAGAACTGTCCACTATTCCGTCCACGTCTATTTTTTGCAGCTTCTTCTTTATTTCGTCGGCGATGCTCTGTTTCGCAATCCCCTTGACGTAGCAGATAGCCACGGCTGTGTCGGAATACCGTCCGACGTTTATACAGTCGATAACGAGACTGTCGGAACGGATTCGTCTTCTTATAAGCACCATATTGGTCTTAATATTTTCGACGAAACCTTCTCTCGGACCTTTAATTACCGACCCCGTCGGCGGCTCGGTTATTCCGCGGAAGATACCTTTTCTGACGGCAAAAACCACGACTTTTTCCATTCCGTCGATACAGAGTACCGCGTCGCCGCCGGCAAGGGCGGTTATTCCGTCGGGAATTTCGCTTTCTTTTATGTTGCAACCGGAGTAGACTATCCCTTTCAACCTTTCAAAGTCGATTTTTTCGCCCGAATAGGCGGTGACGGGGCGGATAAGGGTGAGTTCTAATTGTTCGGTATCGCACATTGCGTCCAAAAAATAGAGTTTAGCCGAGATGCAATCGGTTTTTATTTCCCGGACGACAAGGTCGGACGCCCCCGAAAAGGCGGTTTCTATTTTCGCGGTTACGGTTTGAAAGGTATTCATAAATAAATTTATTACCGTAAATATGCGAGATAAACACACTTTTTTTTGCCGCGGCATAATCTTGTAATGTAGTAACCAAAAACTAACTTAAAAAGGAGGTAAAGCTATGAACTGTTATGAAGGATTTATGGGTAACGGAACCGGCGGCTGCGGCTGCAACATACTGTGGTTGTTACTTATACTCTGCTGCTGCGGTAACGGATGCGGAATGGGCTGCATTTGCGATATATTACCGTTGTTACTTATACTTTGCTGCTGCTGCGGTTGCGGCAACAAGGGCAACGCCGGAACTTGCAACTGAAAATAAGCCTCTGTCGTTGCAATTTTGGCAAGAAGGAACGCTCGGAAACGGGCGTTCTTTTCTCGTAGAGTATTTTTCCGACTTATTTATGACGGACGCGACGATTTTGTCTTTCTTTTTGTCGGCGTTCAATGTATAATATTGATATGCTTACCGTTTTTTATTCCAACACGACGCTCGAAGGACACAGGCGTTTATACGAAAAATTAGCTTCGGCGGATACCCCGACTTCGAAACACGTTTTTTTAGTACCCGACAGGTTTACCCTCGGAGTGGAACGCGATATTATAGAAAGGGTCTTTCACGGCGGTTTTTCGCGGGTGGACGTGGCTTCTTTTACGCGTTTTGCCGTAAAAAACGTGGGCAAAAGGATAAATAAGTGCCTTTCTAAGGAAGGTACGGTAGTTCTTCTCGAAAAGATTTTGGAAGAAAACGCCGAAAAGTTGCGTTATTTCAAAAAGGTAAGAGGATATAACTTCGCGAAAGAACTTTTCGCCGCCGTGGCGTCCTTGCGTACCGCCGGAATAACTCCCGACGATATAGAAAGAGCTTCGGAAAGTATGGACGGCGGAATTAAAGACAAACTTTTCGATATATCCGTAATAATGCGCGAGTACGACGGGTATATAAAATCCAACTTTTCCGATACCATTACGAGAATAGACGGGCTTATAGACTACGTTTCCACGGGGGCGTTTTCCGATACCGATTTTTATATTTTGGGATTTAATATTTTTTCCGCGCAGCAACTCGCCCTTCTGCAAGCGTTGTGCCTGCACGCGAAGTCGGTAAGCGTTTCGGCGGTCAAATCGCACAGATTTTTTAACCCTGCCGAGATATTGTCTCCGCTTACGGAATTTTGCCGCGAAAAAGGGATAGAAGTAAAAACTTACGAAGCCACCGAGATAACGGATTCGACTTTTTCTGCGATAAGAGAAAGTATCTTCGGCGGAAAAAAACAGTTGATAACGGCAAGCGGACGGGTAAGACCGTACGTTGCGGACGCTCCCGACGAAGAAATATCTTCCGTGGCGAGAGAAATAGTTTATCTGACGAGAAGAGAAAATTTAAGGTATAAAGATATAGCCGTGGTTTGTAATAATTCCGATTATATCCCTTACGTCAGAGAGACATTCGAAAGGTTCGATATTCCCTGCTTTATCGATTCGGGGTACAACGTCGCCGACGGAATCGCGGTGAAGTATCTTTTCTGTCTGCTCGACGCAAGCGAAGACTACGCGCAGGATAAGATGCTTAAACTTATAAGACACCCTTATTGCGGTTTCAGTCGGGAAGAAATTAAGATTTTCACGAACTATTGCTTAAAATACAATATAAAGTACGACAGATTTATTTCGCCGTTCACTCTCGGCGATTTTGCCGAAGCGGAAAGAATCAGACTTGCCTTGACGGAAAAACTTACGTTGCCGCAAAAAGGCACGGTATCCGAATACTGCGAAAAGCTGATTTCGATACTCGACGAATACGCGGAACTGACCGACAGTTATCTTTTAAGTTCCGACGCGAGAGTGGTTGCCGCAGGGCATACCGAGAAATTCCGCGCGCTTCTCGACGAGATGAAAGAGATTATCCCGAATAAGGAACTGACGGTAGGGGATATGAGAGGACTGCTGAAAAACGCTTCCGCCGACCTGAAAACCGTGTTAAGTCCCGACAATTTCGATGTTGTGTTCGTGGGGAACACCGACGAAAGCCGTTTTTCGGAAGTCAAAGCGATGTTCGTCATCGGCGCAAACGACGGATATTTTCCGAAAAAGAGCGGAGACGGACTCATATTCACCGCTATGGATAACGAGTTTATGGCAAGGAACGGTCTTTCCGTGTTCCCGTCGCCGATAGAAAAAAACCGCTTCGAACAGTTCGTAGTGTACGATTTACTGTCGAAAGGAATGGACAGGCTGTATATAAGCAGAGCAAACACCGACATTGCGGGCGACGCCGCCTGCGAAAGCGACGGGTTCAGAGAGATAGTCTACGCCGCCGACGTGGGAACTAAACCGTTTGCGGACTACCGCGACTTTACCGAAAGCGAAAAGACGGCGTACTTCCTTGCCACCGATAAAAACGCCTATAAAGAGTACGTTTCGGGCAGCGTGCCGCAAAAATACGCCGCTTCGATAAAAAAGTACCTTGTCGACAAAGGACTTCTTACCGACTGCGAGATAAAGGAAGACAAGACCGACTTCGATAAATGTTTCCGCAAAAATTCGGCGGGAGAATACGTCACTTCGGTAAGTCAGTTGGAGACCTACTTCAAGTGTCCGTACCGTCACTTTTTACGCTACGGATTACGCGCGGAAGAACCCGACGACGCCGCGTTGAAACCGAACGCTCTCGGCACGGCTATTCATAACGTGTTGGAAAAGTTTTTGAAAAACAATCTCGACGCCGTGTACGAAAACAAGGATTTGACGAAAGAAATCAAAAAGACGGTGGACGAAGAGTTCGAAAAACCCGATTACGAAAGTTTCCGAACCGACCCCGTGTCTAATCATATTCTTAACGCAACGCAGAAAGAATGTTATGCGACGTTGCCGAAGATAATGGACAATTTAAGGGCGTCGGAGTTTCGCCCGGAAGGGTTTGAGGTGGCGTTTGGGTACCAAAACAGCGGAGAAAAGATACTCATAAACGTGCTTGATAAGACGTTCAGGCTGTGCGGCAAAATCGACAGAGTGGACGGAAAAGGCAACGACGTAATAATTATAGATTACAAGACGGGCAGCGTGGACCCAGACCTTAAAGGTGTGTACTGCGGCGAGAAAATTCAGCTTTACGCTTACCTAAATCACTATCTTAAAGCGGGAAGAAACCCGGTAGGGGTATTTTATCTTCCGATAAAAAGCGGCGCGGACAAGAAAGGTAAACGTTACGCCTACGTCGGGCAGATGCTTAATTCCGCCGAAACCTACGAAGCCATCGACGGCAGAGTTAAATTTGCGGAAGAGGGTAGCTACGTAAGTCCCTCCGTCGATATTAAGGCGAAAATCAAAAACGGCGAAATTAAGTTTACCGCAAGGAAGAACCTTATCGAAAGGCAGGATTTTAATAACGTGGTAGCCTACGTCGAAGAGCTTATGAAGAAGGGGCTTGCGGAAATTCTCGACGGATATACCGAAAAAAAACCTTTGGGCGAGGCGTGTAAGTATTGTCCGTATAAAAAGTTGTGCGGGACGGTTCCCGCAAGAAAAATAAGTTCGGTCGAACCCGAAAAATTCGATTTAAGAAAGGAGAACGACGATGGGCAGAGAATTTAACGAAAGCCAAAAAAAGGTACTTGCCTCTTCGGGTAACGTTCTCGTATCGGCGTCTGCCGGCAGCGGTAAGACCACCGTGATGATAGAAAAGATTTTCTTACTCATGAAATCGGGTGCGAGCATAAACCGTATGGCGGTGATGACTTTCTCGAAAGCGAGCGCGACCGATATGAAAAATCGTCTGGTAAAAAAACTTTACGACGCTATACGAAACGGCGGCGAAGAAGCAAAGATTGCGTTGAAGCAACTCGAAGCCTTTCCCTTTTCCAACATTTGTACGATAGACAGTTTTTGTTACGGACTGTTAAAAAAATATTACGCCGTAATCGGAGCCGACCCGTCGGCTACTCCACTCGATCCCGACGAGAGCGACAGACTTTGGGGCGAGAGCGTGGACAAAGCCGTCGAGGAGTACATAGAAAAAGGGGATTTGCGGACGATAAACTTTTTCGAGCGGTACGCTTCGGGCAGAAGATTGGACAGAGTAAAAAAACTTATCGACCAACTTAAACTTTTTCTTGCGGCGCAACCCGATAAAGAAATTTTCTTCACCGAAGACTTTTCCGAAAAAAGAAAAGATTACGTCGTAAACGAGTTCAAAAAAAGGTTAAGAATAATAAAAGACGAAGGGATGCCCGTATTAGTCGCCGCCGAGGACGAAGGACTGCCCGACTACGTCGAAAGCGTGGAAGAAACGATGGACTACATCGATTCGGCAATCGAAGCGGACGGAGAAAACTTTTTCGACAAAGGGAAGTATTTTTCTTTGACCGCGACGAGAAAACCGAGTAAAAAAATAGTTTTGGTAGCCGACGACTATAAATTCTGGTTCGGAGAAGTCAAGAGTTTGTTTGCAAAAATCGCCGATTTCGGCGAAAAATCCGAAAAAAGCAAGGACGGCGACGACGAAAAACTTTTATTCGAGCTGACGAAAGCGGCGGAAAAGATTTACGCGAAACGGAAAAAACGCGACGGAAAGCTCGATTTTAACGATTTGAGCCGCGCGGCGCTCGATATTCTCGACGATAGCGAAGCCGCAAAGCAGATAAAGGAATCGTTCGACTACATTTTCGTGGACGAGTATCAGGACACGAACTATCTGCAAGAGACTTTGCTTAACGGTATATCGAACGGCAACAACGTTTTCGTCGTGGGCGACGTGAAGCAAGCCATTTATCACTTCCGCTACGCCGAACCCGAAATATTCAACGAGAGAATGAACCGTTACGACAACTTATCGGAGGGAGAAAGTATCTCGCTTAACAAAAACTACCGCTCGAAAAAAAGCATTCTCGAATTCGTCAACGCCGTTTGCGGCGAAGTAATGACGGAAAATTATTGCTCCGTCGATTACAGAAAGAACCTTATGACCGCAGGCACCGACTATAAGGAAGAAGGCAGGGGCGCGGAAGTTTATTTTTACGACAAAGAGGACGAAAAGCCCGACCTACCCGACGGCGTTTACAGCGTAAGAGAAGCCTCCGTCGCCGAAAACGACGACAGAGAGGGACGGTTTGTCGCCGAGTATATAAAAAGGCTCGTCGGCAAAGAAAAAATTTATCGTCCGAAAGAGAAAGAATACAAGACGGTAAGCTACGGCGATATAGCCGTGCTTACGAGAAAGAGCAAGAGCGGAATGAGGATAGCCGAAGCGTTGGCGAAAGCGGGAGTTCCTTATACCATTAACGAGACCGAAGAGGGAGACTACTACCCGCGGGAACTTCTCGTATCGTTTTTAAGGCTGTGCGTGGGGGAAGAGGACGTACCCGTGATAGCGTGTATGAGTTGTCCTATATTCGGCTTTACTTCGACCGAACTTATAGAAATAGCGGTCAGAGATAAAAAAGTATCGTTTTGGGATTCCATAAACACATATAACGGTAGCGAAATGATTAAAAGCAAGACGCAAAAATTCGTCGGATACATAAACGAACTCAGGAACAAAGCTATGTTTTCCACCGTGACGGAACTTTTTATCAAAGTGCTGGGCGACGGACTCGACGGGTATTTCGACAAGCTCGACGAGAATGCGGGGGGCAGAATAAGAAAGTTTCTTTCCTCGGTGTCGGCTCTCGATTGCAACAACGACGTAAGCGACTTTTTGCGGTATTACGACGAGTCCTATAAAGGGGAGAAAGCTCCGTCGGCAACCGACAGCGTGACCATAATGACCATGCACAAGAGCAAGGGGTTGGAGTTCCCGGTAGTCTTTTTACCGTACTGCGACGAAGGAGCGATGAGCGAAGCTACGGAAAGGTTCCTCGCGGACAAGGATTTGGGGGTGGCTCTCGTGGCTATCGATGAAGAGACGGGAGTCAGTTACGACACTTTTTCGACGAAAGTCCTTAAATTCAAAAAAGAAAACGATTCGAAAGCGGAGCTTGCCCGTCTTATGTACGTCGATTTTACCCGCGCCGAAAATCTCCTCGTAGTCAGCGGCGAGAGAGAAAAGTACAAAACCGTCTACAACGTGAACACGATAGCCGGCTTTATCGTCAACGCCGCAAAGAAAAACCCCGTCGTTTCGACCTATTTTAAGCAAATGCCGGAAGATACGCAGGTTGAAAAAGAGGAAGAAAAGACAGAGGAAGCGTCTCTCGATTTTTCCTATCTCGGCGAAAAGTACCGTTACGAAAAGGCTACGAAGATACCGAACAAGATGACGGTAAGCGAAATTCTCGAAGAAGAGGACGGGGTAAAAAAGGTCTATAAATTCACGGGAGAAGCGGGCAGCGCGGCGGTAGGCACGGCGTATCACCTCGTCATGCAAAAAATAGATTACGCGAAAAATGACGAAAACTACGTCGACGAGTTTATTTCCGAGCTGGTAAAAACGGGCGATATAGAGAAAGAAACCGCCGAAAAACTCGATAGAAAAAAGATAGCGGAATTGCTCCGTTCCGACGTCATAAACACGGCGAGAAAAAACCGTTATTACAGAGAACAACCCTTTATGAGCGTGGCGGAAAGCGAGGGAGGATACAGCCTTATACAGGGCGTAATCGACCTTCTTATCGAAGAAAACGACGGTTTTACGGTGGTTGATTTCAAGGCGAGCGGGTTGAGCGGAGAAAAGCTGAAAGAAAAATACGCTCGGCAGTTGGAGCTGTACGCCGACGCCGTGGAAAAAATTTACAAGAAAAAAGTTAAGCGAAAAATCCTGCTCAACGTGATAAAAAGTTACGAAATAGAAATTTGATCTCAGCCGTTTTTTTATAGAAAGTTACATTTTAAGCGTAAATATAAAATTTGCGGAAAACTATTGCAATCGGGCGTATTTATGTTATAATAAGCTATAAGAAATTCAAGGAGTCCCGATTTCATGAACAAGATTATCACTTCGGTAAAAAACGTTTTAAGCCAAATTACGTTTTTGCCGAACGACGAACTCAAATTGGCAATTATCGGCGGAATAGTTACGATAGTAATTTTTCTCGTTGCTTTATTGATTTCTTCGGGGAGCAAAATCAACGTACTTCGCAGAAGAATCATCAAGTTTATTTCAAAAGCGGCGAATTTCCCGAAAATAGACGAAATCAACGTCGACAAGGTTTACGCGGGGATGAAATCTCTGCCCGAATCGGTCGCTAAGGGGTGGGGACGTTTCCTCGACGAAAGAGCGGGGTATCCCTCCGATTACGTCACGGCTCGCGACTGCATAGGCGGTCACGAATACAGCGGTAAAAACACCGCCGGCAAGGTCGTGTACTCCGTTTTCGGGGTTATCGTCTGGGCGGTCATAGCTTTCCTCACCGCAGGCGTTTGCGCCGAAAGTTTATCGGCGTCGGGATTTGCGGACTTATTCAAAAACTTTTCCGGAGCGGCTTCGATACTCAGCGCGGTTCTCGTGCCCGTTGCCGTTTTCGTGATTTTTTACTTTGTTTTGCAACGCGTCTATTCCAAACAGAGAAAACGCCTTGAAATGTGCTTTGCGAGCATGCAGGACCTTCTCGACGAAAAGGTAATCGTCCCCGGAAGAGAACGCGCTCCGTACGAAAACGAGAGCTTGGAAGACATCGCTAAAAAGGTGGACGAACTTATCGAAGGCAGAATGGAAGACGGCGAGCCGATAGAAGTGTTGAGCCTGCCGGACGGAATAGAGGAAGAACTCCCGGACGAACCCGTCGAAGAGGCGGAGGAACCCGAAACCGCTCCCGTGGACGACGGTCTGGGCGAAATAGAGTATCCTTCCGACGAGGACGAAGAACCGATTGCCGAACCGCAGGAAGAACCGGCGACGGAACCGGAAGAAGAACCTCGGGAAGAACCCGTAGAAGAAAGGGAAGAACCCGTAGAAGAAGTTAAACCGGCACCCGAACCCGTAGAAGAAGTTACGCCGGAGCCGGAACCCGTAGAAGAAGCTAAACCGGAGCCGGAACCGATAATTCTTACGAAAGAAGAAGCGGAAAGGTATCTTTCGATACTGCCCGCGGTAGTCGACCGGGCGATAGCCGATCCGGAGACCACCAACGACGACCTCGAAGAACTCGCCGAAATGATAGAAAACGCGCGGGTAAACAACTTCGAAGATCCGGCGGATCAAGCGATACTCATAGAGTGTCTGCAAAAGATAGCCGACAAATACTACGCGCAATAAAATGATTTTACAGGGTGGTATGCCGCACGATACGATAGGTTGACGGTTGCCACCCGTTCGCTTTTATAGCGAATAAAGAAAAAACTTTGCCTAAAAGGCGAAAGGAAGGAATATGGCAACGAATTTTATAGAAACTATTGTTGAGAACGATTTAGCAAACGGCGTTCATTCCTCGATAGTGACGAGGTTCCCGCCCGAACCGAACGGGTATCTGCACATCGGACACGCAAAGAGTCTTTGCATAAACTTCGGGATAAAAGAGAAGTATCACGGCAAATGCAATTTGCGTTTCGACGACACCAACCCTACGAAAGAGGACGTGGAGTACGTCGACAGTATAAAAGAAGACATCCGTTGGCTCGGTTTCGAATGGGATAACGAATGTTTCGCTTCCGACTATTTTCAGCGGACGTACGAACTCGCCGTAGAGCTTATCAAGAAGGGTTTGGCGTACGTTTGCGATTACTCCGCGGAAGAGATTAAAGCGACTCGCGGCACGCTTACCGAACCCGGCAAAGAAAGTCCGTGGAGAAACAGGTCGGTCGAAGAGAACCTAAAACTTTTCGAAGAAATGAAAAACGGCGTCTATCCCGACGGGAGCAAGACGCTCAGAGCGAAAATAGACATGGCGAGCAGCAACATGAATATGCGCGACCCGGTAATTTACAGGATATTGAGAGCCCATCATCACCACACCGGCGACAAGTGGCTTATTTATCCCATGTACGACTTCGCTCATCCCATCGGAGACGCGTTGGAGGGAGTGACGCACTCTATCTGCACCCTCGAATTCGAGGACCACAGACCGCTTTACGACTGGGTGACGAAAAACTGCGGATTTGCTAATCCGCCTCATCAATACGAGTTCGCTCGGCTCAATATAAAGAACACGATTATGAGCAAGCGGTATCTGAAAAAACTCGTCGACAGCGGAGTTGTGGACGGATGGGACGACCCCCGTATGCCCACTCTCAGCGGTATGAGAAAGAGAGGCTATCCCGCCGAAGCCATCAAAAACTTTTGCGCGGCGGTAGGCGTAGCCAAAGCCAACAGCGAAGTGGACGACAAACTTCTCGACCATTGCGTAAGAGATTATCTCAACGAACACGCCGACAGAGTGATGGTAGTCGAAAGACCCCTTAAAGTAATCGTCGAGAACGCCGAAAGCGAAGAAATAGAAGTAATTAACAATCCCAACGACCCCGAAAGCGCGACGCACAAGTGTCCGTACGGAAAGGAATTGTATATAGAAAGAAGCGACTTCGAAGTCACTCCGCCGCCCAAGTATCACAGACTCGTACCGGGCGGAATGGTAAGGCTTAAAGGGGCGTACATCTTAAAATACCTTTCTCACGAAACCGACGAAAACGGCAACGTTACGTCGGTACGGTGCGAACAGATACCCGACAGCAAGCAGGGCGGCGCGAACGCCGGAATAAAAGTCAAGGGAGTAATTCAGTGGGTGGAAGCGACGAGCGCGGTCAAAGCTACCCTTATGCAGTACGAATCCTTGCTTACCGACGCCACCGACGAAGTCAAAAACTTCGACGACAGAATAAATCCGAATTCCCTCAAAGTGGTATCCGAAGCGGTGGCGGAAAGGTACCTGAACGAAAGAAACGAGGGCGACGCGTTCCAGTTTATGCGCGCGGCGTATTACAAACTCGCCGAAAAACGCGACGACGGACTCGTTTTTTACAGAATAGTGGAGTTGAAGGACTCGTTTAACAAGTAGTGACGCGATTATAAAATAGCGGAAAAATATTTAGTAATATTTTAAGGAAAACTATTGAAAAAAAATCGCTTTACTTATATAATATATCCTATATGGGGAAAATTCCGCCCATTGTTGGACCACGCTATTGAAGGAGAGAGAGAATGGCTGAAAAAATGAATGACATCGAAAACAAGGCGACATTCGACAAAGAAACCGACGTTAATCTCAGCGTAGAGCAGTTGTCGTACATCTGCAAATACTGCGGGAAAGTCAATTCGATAAGCGCGCCCAACTGTATCCGTTGCGGCAAACGTCGTCCGAGGAACGAATATCTCGACGCGATGAAGCGTCTCGAAAAATCGAAAGACGTTCGTCAGGAATTCATAAACGAACAGATTAAAGCCGAAGCCGAACTTAAAGACGCCAGACAGCAGCAGTTCGTTCGTATCGTAGAAAGCCGCGTCGAAGACGAGAAAGCGCGTATAATGGCGCAACAGGAAATTCGTCTCGAACAGGACAGAGAGGACATCAAGAGAGCCACAGCCCGCGACGCCGTGTTAAGAATAATCGCCGCCGAAAACGCCGCCGAAGAAAAGGTAGCCGCCGCGGAAGCGAGAGCGGACGCCGCCGTCAGCGGTAAGAGTAAAGAAATCGACGACCTTATCGCCGCCGAGAGAGAAAAAGCTCTTAACGCCGCCGCGGAAAAACTCATTGCCGAAAGAGCCGCGATAGAAGAAGTGGCTAAGGAAAGAATCGACGCAAACCGTAAAGCCAACGAGTACGACTCCGCAAAACAGATAGCGGAAGCCAAAGACGAAGCGGAAAAGACAGCCGCAAGACAAGCGGTATTGCAGATAATCGCTGCGGAAAAAGCCGCGGAAGACCAGATAAGAATCACCCGCGACGCATTTCAACAGGCGGCGACCGAAAGAATAATCGAAGAAAGAATTCTCGCAGATAAGGAAGCGGCGGCAAGATACGCCGCCGAAAAGCAGGCTATCGAACGCGCGGCGGAAGAAAGAATAAGAGCCGAAAGAGAAGCTGTCAAGAAAATTCTCGACGAGAGAGGAATGGCGGGTTACGCGCAGTCCGTGTACGGAGCGCAACAGGTTCAACCTTTCGCCATTGTGCCTTATCTCAACCAAAATCAACCGGTATATCAATACAATCCCAACAGAGTGGTTTATAAATTCGTTCCCGACGCTCCCGCAGCCGCCGGCGTATCCAACGTAGAACCTATAAGATACGACGACAAAGCAGTTGCCGCAGCCGACGGGAAGAAGGCAAAAAAAGAAGAGAAAGGCAAAGAACCGAAGGAAAAGAAAGTCGCGACGTCGAGCGGAAAAGCGAGAGTTTGCGGTTTGCTTACCCTTATTTTGAGCGCGGCAATAATAGTATTTGCGGCGGTACTCAATATCTTTGTCAAGGACTTCACGTATCTCGACATTACCGACGGTAAGTTCCTTACCGGCAGCAACTTTTCCGTTTTGCTTGCTTGCGGAGCTTTCTGTATCGACGGAATTAACGCGATATTCAAGTCTTCCATAGCATTGCCGTCCGTTCTTGCAGAAAGCGAATTTTACGGCAGCGCGGGAGCCGCCGGAAGTCCGGTAATTGCTTTGGTACCCGTAGCGTTCGTTATTTTCACGCTTATCGCAGTAATTCTTTTTATCCGCAGTATCGTAAGACTTATCGGCGGAAAAGGCAAGAGTAACGATTGGGTAGCCGGCTTGGTGATGATTATTACGTCGGTTATCGTAGCGGCGACTGAACTTCTCGTAGCCATTTTTGCGGGCGGATACGGCGCGGTAGACGCGTTAAAGACCGTGTTCTTAACTAATTACGGCAATATAGCTTTTATAGCGATGTCTGTAATTATCACGATAATATCCGCTGTCGGGGGCAAAAACAAAAAGGAAATATAATATAATAGTAAATAAGCAATTCCTTTTATATAGAGAGGGGGAACGGAGGTCGTCGATAATGGCTAAGAAAAAAAACGAACCTACTAATCAGAACGTTACGCCGATTAAGCCCATGGACGAAATGAGCGATTCGGAATTCATAACGTACGCCGATTATTTAAGCAGTCCTTATTACCGTGCGTATATGAGCGCTAAATGTCGTAACGAAGACGCGGCGCAGACCGCAGTCGCTCCCGTCCGTCAGTCGGGAACTTCGGTTGAAAAGAAGTCCGCGGCAAAGGAAGGCAAGAGAAATAAAAAATCTAAAAAAGCACCCGCTTTATACGTCAGGAAAAGAACGGGCGCTTTGGCGGTTATATTTATCGTTATGCTTTTGTTAATTGCGATAAACGTGGTAGGTTATCTCAATATAGAAAACGTGTCCGGTTACGTCGCTATCTATAATATCGTAGACGGAGATAATAATATAAGAGTGTCCGTGCTCGATCCGACTATCGCAATAGTGAGAGCGTTGACGAAAAACGAAACAGTCGAATCGGTGTATTTCACCTATTTTATCGACGGAAATTTGGATAACGCCGACTTCCTTACGAAAGTATCCGTCTTCGCCGTGCCCGTAGCTTCGTTGATAATCGTATTATTTGCGGTTATCGGCTTAATAAAGGCTCTCGTGGCAATGTGTTCCAAACGTAAAGAAAACGGTTGCTTTGCAAAATATAAATTCGGATTTTTGTCGGTGGCTATGCTTCTTTGCGGAGCGATTACTTTCTTCGGCGGATTGTACGTCGCCGGAATAAAACTTACCGACGCGCTCGAATTTATCACGTTCAAGTCCACGGTAATGAACGCAGGTTACGGACTTTACGCGATAATCGTATTGCCGATAATAAGTTGGATAATGACCTGCATAGCTTATAAAAAGCAAAAATAATTCGGAACAGTCTATAAAAGATAAAGACGGAATAGGATAGTAGTTCTATTCCGTTTTTGTCTGTAAATAGGTTTTTGTATATCCCACCCGCCCACCCTAATGGATATTTTTTATCCTTATTTCAATAAAGTACATTCAAGTAATATGTTTTGTTGAGAAAGAGATACTTTGCTAAATTCGGATATGGGGGGAACATTATGAGGAAAGGGGTTTATTAAGGGGGCTTGGAGCGATGCCCCCTTAATACATATCCTAATATTTTATTCGTACAAACAAATTGCTTGTGCTAATTACGCTTTCAACTTCTAACAAGCAAGACGGCCTGTCTTGCTTCATTGTTAAGTCCGACTTATGCGGATTAAGATTTTTCCGCACTAAACTTCGTGACTGCAGAAAAATCCCGCATAACGAGTGGTCGGAGATGGGGCTCGTGTGTTTCTTTGTTACTTTCTTTTCACACCGAAAAGGAAGTAAGTAACTACTTCTTATAAAGAAAAAAGGATAGAACCTAATATCCTATCCTCTCTTTATCTTTTATCGACTGTTCAGTGCTTGCCTCGGAAATTCGCTCAGCGTAAGCCGAAATTCGTTTTTATTTAGCCGTAACGCCGAAATCTTTGATTTTGGTAATTAACCGTTTTTCTTAACGAAAATCGCAGAGTTGACGGAAATGCGGAAAATCGTCGAAGAACCGCAGATAACGGCGTTTTTTTATTAAATCGTTTCCATTAAAAGGCTTAAAAAAATCTTTAATTACTATTGATATTTTTTTCGGCGTATGCTAAAATATACCATATAGTATTATCAATTACTATGTACAGTCGGAGTAGTCTGTCTTTCGTAAGAAAAAAGCTACCTCGATAAATCCTGTTCAGTGGGTGGTGAAATGGCTGATAAACGCGGTTATAACGGTTATAACTCAACATATTCCGCAGGCGGATACGGTTCTGCCAGACCTTCCGCGGGGAAAATGAGCAAAAAAGAGCTGAAGAAGAAAGAAGCCAAAGCAAGACGTAAAGAATACAACGCCACTTTGAGAGCAAGACAAAATTACGCTGCCGAGAACGCAAGATACCGCGCGAAAATCGCGGCGGTCGGCGGAATAGACAATCGTTACTACACTTTACCCGAAGATAAGAAGCAAAGAAAGGAGAAAGACTACTTCTTCGTCATGAGGAAGTTCGTTTGTTTCCTTATGATGCTTTTAATGCTTGTATCCATAGCTTACTTTGCGTTAAATTACGTAAAGATAGCCGCTATACCCTCTAAATTTACGGCGTTGTTTATGGAGACCGAAGCTAAAAAGACCGAAACTCCCGGAGAAGGAGAGGATACGGGAGAGGAGACTCCGCCCGACCCCGAAGCGTCGAACGCCGACGAAACTCCGTCGGACAAGGAAAATCCCGACGACAAAACTCCGTCGGACGACGAAAACCTCGACGGCGAAGAAAAGACCGACACGGGGATATACTACTCCGCTCTCGACCCTATTTTCGGATTTATTAAATACGTCGGTAACAAATTCAATATGGATATAAAAATAGGCGAAAGCCCCTTATACGACGCAATGATAGCGAAAGTGGAAGTGGGTATGGCGGATACGATAGCTCAATATATAATTTTGGCTTTCCCCGTCGCTATGATAGTTTATATTATTACCGCTCTCGTGATGTTCATTAAATGTTTCATCGGAATGTGCGGCAGAAGAATAAGCAAGTTGTTGCCGTTGGGTAGCATAGTAATGTTGCTTTGCGCCGCCGTTACGGCGTTCGGCGGACTCGCTTATCTTACCGACGTCGCGGGAAAAATGAATTACGGCGGAATAGTCACCGTGCTTATAGGCGGAGTTACGGGAGCGGGCGGTTTTACCGGCGGCTACGGATTGCTTATATTGCTCGGACTTCCGCTTATCACGTTTATTTTGAGTTTGTTCGCGAAGAAGAAAGTGCCTTACAGCATTTTCGACACTTACGGAGAATAGGAGGGTAAAATGTCTAAGAGGAAAAAGATGCAGGAAAAAGCGGAAGCGGAACGTCGCGCCGCAATGCAGAGAAGACGCGAAGACGATTACGGGTACGACTCGGACCCTCGGTTTACTCAGATAATACAGTTGCCGCCCATCGTGCAACCTGTAATAATGATGCCTATCTGCACTCAAATGCCGAATAGTCCTGTGAGAAACACCGACGATTTCGACGACTTTGACGATTTTGACGACGATTTGTTTTAGGCGGAACATATAACCTATGGCAAAGAAAGTCGTCACGGCAGAACCGATAACGGTTGAAGAAAAGCGTCCGTCCTACGCGGGATACGAGATGTCCGCCACGAGCGAATACTATATCTACGGCAGGGGCAACGCGGAAGACTACGCGCGTTCGGTCGGTTGCATAAAAGAAGAATTGAGAAAGACGGCTTACGAAGCGAAACGGCAGCAGGAACCGGTCGTTATCGTCGAAGAAGAGCCGAAGGAGGGGAAGGAGAAGAAGACTAACGGTCGCGCCGTTTGGATAGCGGTATTCTCCTTGTTCTCGCTGATATTTTTCTTTTTGGGGTCAGTCGTTCCGTTTAGTTACGGTTTCGGATTGAACGGAGTGGTTTTGATAGAATTGCTGATTGCCGAATTCGGAAAAATAGGTAAATTCGGCTCGGTAACAGACGCTATACCGTTAATCGCGTTGCTTAGCGTGACGATGGTAGCGGCGTTCGGCGTGGTTCAGCTTATTGCCGGACTCGTAAGATGTCGTTCGGAAAAAACGGGCGGGTTTATTAAGACGATTGCCGTAATCGAACTTATTTTTGCGTTGATTATGGTGGTCGGTACGGCTGTTTGTTGGAGCGGACTCGTTCCCTCCGCAATAATCGTTTTGACGGTTAATACGGTGATAAAAGTCGCCATATCGTTCGGCGAAAAGAACGAGGAAAAGAGGAGGAAGAGAAATGCCTGATATGTACGGAAAAAAACCGGGCGAAAAAATGTGGTCCGATTTTAAGAAGACGTCGGAACAGCCGCCGCAGCAACCTGTTCGCTCCGCGAGCGGAACTTTGCCGCCTATCGTCCAACCTTTGATAGTCGTGCCGTTTTCGAGCCAAATGCAACCTCTTTATCCCAACGATGAAGTTCCGTTCCCTTACGACGATTTTGCCGACGACGGATACGACGATTTCGACGAAAGAACCGTTGCCGAACCGGTAAGCGGAAAGAAAGATAAAAAGGTCCATACTAAAAGAGAAGCGAAGAATATCAACGTCGGAGGCGTGTTCGCGTTTTTATTCGGACTTATCGCGATAGCTTTGGTAGCGGTGAGTTACTTCGTGAATATAGAGTATCTGAACGTGACCGAAGGAGCGAGCGCGCTTGCGGTAATGATTGCCGCGGTCAAGGACATAACGGGAGAAGGTTTAGGCGATATTATGACGCGTCTGTTCCCGTTAGGACTTATCGTAGGCAGCTTGTTTACAGTTCTTACTTTTATTGCGAGCGTATTTTCTTTCAAAGGAAAATATCCGATAGTCGGTAAGGTTTTCGCCGTTCTCGCTTTAATCGGCGCGGCGCTTGCGCTTGCAATGGTGTTCGTAAATAAAATGACCGTGAGTTACGGAGCGTACGCTCTTCCCGCGGTAATCATACTTATGGCAATATCCGCTCTCGCGGCTAAACGCAGAGCGTAAAGGAGCAAAATATGAATAAAGAAAAGAAGCAGGTTTTACTTACCGGCGTCGACCCGAGAGGAGCTAAATATTTTTATTTTTGCAAGAAGTGCAAAACGAAAAATCCGCTCAACGTGCCGACTTGTTCTTATTGCGGACAAAAACGTCCCCGTAACGCTTACGAGTACGCTCACGTAGAAATACCGAGACCTACTCCCGAATACGGAAGAGACATCGACCGCACCGCTCGCAACGCGTATCCCGCTTGCCCGCAACCGTGTTTTGCGACGCCTTTGCCGACCGACGGAAACTACGACGCAAAGAATTTCGTCAATAACGCCGTAGCGAATTTGCCTACTTATTATATGACGGACGAATACGGAAGAGTGTACAGAGCCAAAGTTAAATACGGCGCGATGCCGTGTTCCGGCCCCGTACCCGTAGCCACACCGTCCACCACTATTCAGACGTCGGCAATAAACGTAAACTTAAACAATAATTATTAGGAGAGAGAGTACTACCATGGATAATCTTAATCAGAACAACGGTTCTCTTCAACACAGAGGGGTATTAAACGGTCAACAAGGCACATGGGTTCCCGTAGAATCGGAATCGGTACCTTTTCAGGTGAGCAACGATCCCGCCCACCCCAGTATGGCGCAGGACGGAAATTACTATTACGCGCAGGGCGGCGCTCTGCAGTCGGCTAACGGCTTCGGACCCATTCAGGCTAATCAATTCAACGCCATTCCCACGCCGTCGAACATCGTTCAGCTTCCGCCTATCGTTCAGCCCATAGCCCTCGTGCCGTTCGCTTCGCAGAACCAGCCTTTGGTTCAGTACGACCCGAACTATCGCGAAGAAATTCCGCAGACTAATCTCGAACCCATTTACAGAGCGAAACCCTATTCGGGCTTGTCGGTACTCTGTATCCTTCTCGCGGTAGCGGCTATCGTGGTAGCAAGCCTTATAGAATGTATCTCCGTGGGAGCGACCGCGCTCGATTCGGTGTTCGGTTTGCTCGTTAAATTCGGAGTAGGTTCTTTCACCAGCCATTATTACGACGCTATCCTTACGGGCGAAACCGTGGCGATTACGGCGTATATAGTTCCCGTAGCGTATCTCGTTTCGATGGTTCTTGCGTTGGTTATGGTAATTTATTATTTGATAAAACTCGCAAAACGTCAGTCTCCAAGACATTTCAGCGTAGTTACGTTGATAGCCTTGATAGCGGCGGCGGTAGCGACGGTAATAGAATTTATTACCGACGGAATGGAACCCGCGATAGGCGCGTACGTAATGTTGGGCGTGCTTGTGGTTCTTCTCATAGCTCCGCTTTTCGCAAGAAAAGGCGCGCAGGTCATCGATTACAGCGCGTCGAAGAGACTTTACGGCGACAATAAATAAAAAGGAAAAAGGAAGTTAATATTTATGGTTTTCGAAAAATTAAAAGAAGTTTTGGTAGAAGAAATCGGAGTTTCTCCCGAAGAAGTGACTATGGACAGCAATATGGTCACCGACATAGGAGCCGACAGCCTCGATATAGTGCAACTCCTCATAAAAATGGAAAAAGAATACGGATTTAAGTTCTCCGACGAAGCGATGAAGAACGTAAAAACCGTAGGAGACGTGGTAAGATATATCGAAGAAAAAATAAAATAATAGTTTCCCGCCCTCGCGGCGGGATTATTATTGAGAGCGAGTTCGAGATTATATATTAGGATAACGAAACGAGCTTTTACGGTTTTTGAAAAGGCGAAAAACGGCGTAACGGACAGGCGTAAGCCGACGACAACTAAGTCGAAGGTTTTTATAAAAAATCGTTGACATAAAGCAAACCTTGTGGTATGCTTATAAGGCACCTTAGGAGGGTGTAATTTTTTTGGAGGCGTTTTATAATGCGAGTAAAGATAACCCTTGCTTGTACGGAATGCAAACAGCGCAATTACGACAAGAAAAAGAACAAGAAAAATACTCCGGACAGAATGGAGTTGAAAAAATATTGCAGATTTTGTAAAAAACATACTGTTCACAAAGAAACGAAATAACACGGAGGCTATTCGATGGCAAAAAATGACACCAAGCTCGATTTACCCGAGATAGAAGCCGCTCCCGCTCCCGAAAAAAAAGGGCAGGACAAGAAAACCGCTTCAAAAAAGGGCAACAAAAAGCGCAGATCGGCGGGTAAGTTTTTCCGAGATATAATTAGCGAACTCAAAAAAGTATCGTGGGGTTCGTTCAAGAAGAGCAAAGACAACAGCAGCGTGCAGGCGCAGACCGGCGTAGTGCTTGTCGTTACTTTGGTCTTCATGATTATCGTTGCGGCAGTGGACGCAGGTTTGGCTCAGCTTTTGAAATTATTGTTGAACGCCGCGTAGTCCACGCGTTTGTGAATCAGGAGTTAATATAAATATGGATAGTAAAGATGTAAGATGGTACGTCATACACGTCTATTCTTCCTACGAATCGGTTGTTAAAAATAACTTGGAGAAGATGATCGAAAATAACGGTCTTCAAGATTATATTTTGGAAATAGCCATTCCCGTAGAGGAGGATATCGTAGAAAAGAACGGCAAGAGGAAAGTCGTCGAAAGAAAGAAATTCCCCGGCTACGTCTTTTTGAAGATGACGTATACCGATCAACTGTGGTATATGATTACCAATACTCGCGGAGTAACCGGTTTTGTCGGACCTCAGGGCAAGGCGCTTCCTCTTACCGCGGAAGAAATCAAGCGTATGGGGCTTGAAAAAGTGTCCGTCGAGGACTTCGATATGGCTGTCGGCGACAACGTCAAGGTAGTCAGCGGCGCGTTGGAGACCTTCCTCGGAGTCGTGGACGAAATTTATCCCGACAAGCAGAAAGTTCGCGTCATAGTCCAGATGTTCGGACGTCAGACGCCGGTAGAACTCGATTTTAACCAAATCGAAAAAATATAAATATGACGGGCGAAAGCCCTTTATAGATATGGGAGAACGGTAAAAATCTATTCAGTTGCCGTTCGTCAGAACCAGTTAGTCAAAGGAGGCAAACTATGGCTAAGAAAATTTCGGCAGTAGTAAAGCTGCAACTCCCCGCAGGCAAGGCAACCCCGGGACCGCCTGTAGGATCCACCCTCGGACCGCACGGTATCGCCATACCGATGTTCACCAAGGAATTCAATGAAAAGACCGCTTCTCAGGCAGGACTTATCATACCGGTAATTATCACTATTTACGCAGACCGTTCCTTCACGTTCGTGTTGAAGACTCCGCCCGCACCCGTTCTTATCAAGAAAGCATGCGGAATAGAAAGCGGTTCCGCTAAACCCAACCGCGAAAAAGTGGCAAAATTGACTCGCGCTCAACTCGAAGAAATCGCGAAGACCAAAATGCCCGACCTCAACGCAGCTAATCTCGAAAGCGCAATGAGCATGATCGCGGGTACCGCAAGATCTATGGGCGTAACCGTAGAGGACTAATCGGAGGTGATAATATGAAACACGGAAAGAAATATGTAGATTCTTTGAAAGAATTCGATAAGTCCAAGGCTTACGAACCCGCCGAAGCGTTGAAATACGTAGTAGATTCCGCAAAGGCTAAATTCGACGAAACCGTCGAACTCCACTGCAAACTCGGCGTAGACCCCCGTCACGCTGACCAACAGGTAAGAGGCGTAGTCGTTCTTCCCCACGGAACCGGTAAAACCCTTAAAGTTTTGGTAATCACCAAAGGCGCGAAAGCCGATGAAGCGGTAGCCGCAGGCGCCGACATCGTAGGCGCGGAAGAAATCGTCCAGAAGATTCAGGGCGGATGGTTTGACTTCGACGTATGCGTCACCACTCCCGATATGATGGGCGTCGTAGGACGTTTAGGTAAAGTTCTCGGTCCTAAGGGACTTATGCCTACCCCGAAAGCCGGTACCGTCACCATGGACGTCACCAAAGCAATCAAGGATATCAAAGCAGGTAAAGTCGAATACAGAGTAGACAAGACCGCTATCATTCACTGCCCCGTAGGTAAGGCAAGTTTCGGAGTGGAAAAACTCAGCGACAACTTCAATACCCTTATCGAAGCCATCATCAAGGCGAAACCCGCCGCAGCAAAGGGCGTATATTTAAGAAGCGTCACTTTGGCAAGCACGATGGGACCCGGAGTTAAGGTTAACGTAAAAATGTAACGTAAATTTACGCGGAGAAACTTTCTCCGCGTGATTTCCTTATTAAATTCCTTGACGAAGGAAAGACAAACGACTATAATATAAACATACTCATTTCAAAGACTGCAAGCGCTTCGGCTTAAATTCGTATGAGGCTTGGATAGAAAGAGGTATAAATTGAACTAAAAATCAGTTTACTCCGCAATCTCAGTCTTTGGTTGCGGAGTTTTTATTATATCCTTGCAAAAGGATAAAGAAAAAAATAGGAGGTAAAAGAAAGTGTCAGCATTGAGAGACCAAAAGGTAGCAAAAGTCGCCGAGATTAAGGAAAAACTCGAAAAAGCAAGCTCTTTCGTACTGTTGGACTACAAAGGTCTTACCGTTGCGGAAGATACCGAGCTACGTTCGGCTTTCCGTAAAAGCGGCGTAACCTATCACGTTTACAAGAACCGTCTTGTAAAAATCGCCCTCAATGAAATGGGATACAACCAGTTCGACGACGCGTTGAACGGACCTACGGCTGTGGCTATGGGTTCCGACGATATCGCCGCTCCCGCTAAAATCGCTCTTGAAAAGTCCAAAGCCTTCAAGAAGATGGAAGTTAAGTGCGGATTAGTCGACGGAAGTTTCCTTGATCAAGCAGGGTGCAACACTCTTGCGACGTTGCCCAGCAGAGAAGGGCTCATCTCGCAAATTCTCGGATTGTTACAATCCCCGGTGGCAGGCTTGGCCAGAGCGCTCGCCGCTATTGCCGAAAAACAGGCATAACAAAACAAAAAAATTTATCGGAGGAATTAAAAAATGGCAGATATACAGAAAATAATCGAAGAAGTAAAGTCCATGACCGTTCTCGAATTGAACGACTTGGTTAAGGCATTAGAAGAAGAATTCGGCGTAAGCGCAGCCGCTCCTATGGCTGTTGCAGGCGCTCCCGTTGCAGGCGCAGCTGCTCCCGCAGAAGAAGAAAAGACCGAATTTGACGTAGTACTCAAAGCCGCCGGCGCTAACAAAATCGCAGTTATTAAGGCTGTTCGTGAAGCTACCGGACTCGGACTCGTTGACGCAAAGGCTATGGTTGACGGCGCTCCCAAGACCGTTAAGGAAGCTCTCTCCAAAGAAGCCGCAGACGAACTCGCCGAAAAGCTCAAAGCCGCAGGCGCAGAAGTCGAAATCAAGTAATTTTACTTATTACGATAAAAAAGAAGGCACTCGGAAGAGTGCTTTTCTTTTTGTCGATTTTATCCGCAACTCAAAACCAAAAGTTTTGAACGTCGTTTCGAAAGTAAGTTCGTTATTTTTTAATTCTCGTTGCGCATTTCGTGGACAACATTACGTCGTGGACGAGGATGGCGGTGGAGGTACAGCGATTGTTTTTATTGTAGACGCAACGTGCCGTACATTGAATCACCGAGGGCGCGTCGTTAAGGAATTCGTCGCTCGCTTCCATATCTTTGAAGGTTTGTTCGAGCGTACCGCCGGCACGTTTTATCTTGCTGTCACAGACGCCTTTATCGTTGACGGATATTATTCCTGCGTTACAGTGACATTTTACGTTGTGTTGGCAATTTGCCGTAGTGCATTTGAGTTGTAACATGTTTTACTCCTTTAAGTTAATATCGTGGTTAGTATGCGAGCAAGTAATAATATTATTCTTCGGAGCCTCCCATACACATTGCTTTACGCCGCAAAAAACGGGGAGAAGATAATTTTGTATGAGTAATATAGGACAAGCAACGACAAAAAGCAGATATAAATCAGTGTTTTTACGGCTTTTGCGAAAACTTCTTCTACCGTACTTAGTACGGCTACGTCTTGTTTTTGCAAAAAACCAACGCATCTGAGGCACTCCTTTCATCTGAGAGTTGACAAAAACACCTGCGGAATTTATAATTATAAAAAACTAAAACATAAGGAGTGGCTCGAAGTGAAAGTAATTTTGTTACAGGACGTGAAGGCAATGGGCAAGAAAGGCGACGTGGCGGAAGTCAACGACGGATACGCTCGCAATTTTCTTATTCCCAAAAAAATGGTAATGGAAGCTACAAAAAACGCGATAAACGAACTCAATCAGAAGAAAGCCAACGAAGAGAAAAGGCTTGCGGAAGAGAAAGCCGCCGCTCTCGCTCTCTGCAAAGAACTCAACGGCAAGGAAGTTTCCGTTCCCGTTAAGTGCAACGGCGGAAAAATGTACGGCAGCGTAACCACGCAGGACGTCGCGGACGCTTTGGCAAAAGCAGGATATACCGTGGATAAAAAGAAAGTGACCTTACACGAAACGATTAAGGCTCTCGGAATATATAACGCGGATATTTGGTGCTATAAAGAAACCATTGCGAAGATTAAAATTAAAGTGGTAGAGCAATAGTAGTAGTGAGTTGCCACTGCGTGGCGTGAATTTCCGCCGTAGGCGGAGTTAATTGCCAAACAAGTTTGGCGTTAATTGCCAAAATCAAAGATTTCGGCGTTAAGGATATAAAGTATATGACGGAATAGGCGTGCGTTCTATTCCGTTTTTATCTGTAAATAGGTTTTTGTATATCCCGCCCACCCACCCTAACGGATATTTTTATCCTTATGTAAATAAAGTTCGTTCAAGCAATATGTTTGATTAGAAAGATAAACTTTATTAAATTTGGAGTTATTCTATCCTTGTGTTAATATAGTTCGTTCAAATAATTAGTTTGTTGAGAAAGATTTAGTTTGTTAAATTAAGATAAGGGGGAACATTATGAGGAAAGGGGTTTATTAAGGGGGCTTGGAGCTATGCCCCCTTAATTATATATTTATTTTATCCTTGTGAAAAAGAAAGCGTGTTCGGTCGAGCCGGACTTCGCAACTTGCGGCTCGTGTGTTTCTTTGCTACTTTCTTTTCACACCGAAAAGAAAGTAAAAAGGCTAATCGAATACAAAAAACGGAATAGAACTACTATCCTATTCCGCCTTTATCTTTTATCGACTGTTCCGAGCTTGCCTCGGAAATTCGCTCACGACTATGCCGTGAAATTCGCTCCGCCTGTGGCGGAAATTCGTTCAAAGCATAGCTTTGAAACTCGTTTAACGCCCGTTAGGGCAATTAACTCCGCCTATGGCGGAAATTCTCTCGGCGTAAGCCGAAATTCGTTATATCAATGTTACCGTTGCAAACGCCGCAATGGCTTTATTTTCTCCGATTATTCCCACGTTTTCGGTGGTTGTAGCCGATATTCCGACGGAGTCGAGGGTTATTCCGAGGTATGCGGCGATATTTTGACGCATTTTTTCTATATAGGGAGAGAGTTTCGGTGTTTGGGCGATGATTACGATATTGACCGATTTTATTACGGCGTTCTTTAACGACACTATATCGGTCACGCGGCTCAACAAAACCACGCTGTTTATGTTTTCGTAGGCGGGGTCGTCGTCGGGGAAAAGGACGCCTATATCCCGTTCTCCCACGGCGGTGAGGAGGGCGTCCATAAGGGCGTGGATAGCCACGTCGCCGTCGCTGTGGGCGAGTAGTCCGTATTCGTACGGAATATCTGTTCCGCAAAGCCTTAAAGGTTTGTTTTTGATAAATTTATGTAAGTCGAAGCCCGTGCCGACTCTTGCGGTAATTCCGTAGAAGTCGGATTCGTAGGTTATTTTTTTATTGGCGGCGGAGCCGTCCACCATTCTGCAAGGCGCGATGAATTCGGAGTAAAGACTGCTTTCGTCGGTGTAAAGTTTGCCTGCGTCTATTTTGCCTTGCGCCGCCGAAAAGGCTCTTCTTAGCTGTTCTGTTTTGAAACCTTGCGGCGTTTGAACAGAGGCGAAACGTTCTCTGTCGGCGGAGCGGACGAGTTGGTTCCTGTCCTTTTCCATAAGGGTGTCGGTGACGGGCAGGCAGGGGATTGCGCTCCCGAAAGCCAAAGTGGCGTTCATTACACGTTTTATCAAGTCGTTATCGACGAAAGGTCTTGCCCCGTCGTGGATTAAGACGTATTCCGCGGTGACTGCGGCAAGTCCGTTTTTTACCGATTCGGAGCGAGTTTCGCCCCCTTTAACCACCGTCACGTCAGCTCTTCCGTCGAAAAGGTCGGAGTCTCCCACTACGATTATTTTGCCTATTCCTTCCACGCCCAAAAAAGCGTTAACCGCGCGTTGAAGCACGGTTAACGTTCCTATTTTTGCATTAAGTTTGTCAAAGCCCGTTCTTACCGATTTGCCGGCGGCGGGTATTATTACGTCGAACATATTATCCTATAATTTCGTAGAGCATTCCGACGGCGTTTTTCGCGACGTTGCCATCGGGTACTTCCAGCACACGGAAAGTAAGTTTGTTATCGCCGAAACCTACCGTAACCACGTCTCCGACCTTGACTTCCTTGGAGGGCTTCGCTTCTTTGCCGTTTATCGTCACTCTGTCGTGACTGCACGCTTCGTTGGCTACCGAGCGGCGTTTTATTATTCTCGCTACTTTCAAGTATTTGTCAAGTCGCATTATTCTTCGTCCTTGTCCTTTTCGTCTTCTTCGGTAGCGGCGGTCTGCGCTTTTTCCGCGGGGAGATTTTTCTTGCCCCAGTTACGCATGATAAGGAACTTGTTGCCGAGGAAGTTTATTACGAACGCGGTAAGTCCGCCCACAGCCATACCGGTAAGGGTGTAGATAAATCCTAAGAAAGAGGATTTGTCGACGGGGTTCGCTTTTTGGCAAGCGTTGGTTACCCAGCCGCCGAGAGCGGTTTGCAAAAGTATGATACCCACCGCCATTATCGCGTACATCGTGCCGGAAATAAGCACGTTATTCGTAGACTTGAAGGTCTTTTTGCGGTTAAGGATAAAGGTAAGAGCCTGTCCTACCACCGCGCCCGCCAAAAACCCTATGAAGTCGGCGGTGTTGCTGTCGGTAAAATCGAATATGAACCACTTAAAAGGCACGCAAAGGGAGTCTATCGTCTGTAAAGAATATTTAAGAACGAACTGCGTTATCATCTGCCCCGCGGCGCAGCACATACTGAACAGCGTGAAAAGTATGACCTGTCTTAAATTTTCGTGAGCTTTTACGAAGTCCACGACGTAACGAAATTTGTTTTTGAAACCCTTTATTTGCTTATAGCCTTGCTTAAACTCGGCTTTTTCGGCTTCCGAAACAGCAGCTTCGGAAGACATTTTCTTTTCTTCTTCCATTTTATTCGCTCCTACAAAGAAATTTAATTCTTTAATTATCATAACCGAAACTTTATTATAAGTCAACATTAAAAAAAATTTTACCCCGTCGCCGCGGCGAGGAGAAGAATTTTTATAAAAATTTATTTATTTTAATAAATATATTTGACATAGTTGCAAAAATCGACTATAATGCTACAATGTATAAATATTCTAAAGTATCACGCCCTCTTACCCGAAAACGAAAGGTTTTGGGGTTTGGGGATACTTGCGGTTTTATATGGTACGGCGATTTTTTCACCGCGTGAAAAAGAATTTTTTATTAAGGAGCAATGCGATGTCTCAGAAAATCCACAAGATTAAGTGCGGCAAAACCGAGAGATGGTCTTTCAGCAAAATAAAACACATTCTCGATATGCCTTATCTAATTGAAGTCCAGAGAGATTCTTACGACACCTTCATAAGAGAAGGTATCAGCGAAGTTTTTCAGGACTTTTCCCCGATTACCGACTACAGCGGAAAACTTGAGTTGGAATTCTTGGAACATACCCTCGACGGTACTTGCAAGTACACGATTAAGGAATGTAAAGAGAGAGACGTTACCTACACTTCCCCGTTGAAGGTTAAGGTAAGACTCACGGTTAAGGACACCGGTAAGATGTTGGAACAGACCGTATTTATGGGCGATATCCCCAAAATGACGGAAAAAGGTACTTTCATCATTAACGGCGCCGAAAGAGTAGTGGTAAGCCAGCTTGTCAGAAGCCCGGGCGTTTACACTAAGGGAGAACTCGATAAAAACGGCGTTATGCGCTACGGCACGACCGTTATTCCTAACCGCGGCGCGTGGTTGGAATTCGAACAGGACCCCACCGGAGTGTTGAGCGTAAGAGTCGACCGTAACCGTAAAATAACTTCCACCGTTTTGTTGAGAGCGTTGGGATACGGCACCAACGAGGAATTGTTCAAACTCTTCGATAACGACCCCATGATAATGGCTACCGCCGAAAAGGACGGAGATATCGAAGACGTGGAAAAAGCGAAGATAGAACTCTATCGTCGTCTGAAACCGGGCGAAGTACCCACCACCAACGGCGTCGACGTCCTTATCCACAACATATTCTTCGACTCCCGTCGTTATGACGTAAGTCACGTCGGCAGATATAAATTCAACAAAAAACTTTCTCTCGCGGAAAGAATTAACAAGTTGACGCTGTCCCGCGACGCCGTTTCGCCCGACGGAGAAATCCTTGCCGAAAAAGGCGAAGTGATGACCGAAGAAAAGGCGAAGGAAATTCAGGATTCCGGTATAAACGTAGTTTACGTCGCTACTCCCGACGGAAAGGAATACAAGGTAATCGGTAACAACACCGTCGACCTTACTTCGTATATCGGCGAAAATCCCCGCAATATCGGCATTAAGGAAAAGGTTTATTACCCGGCTTTATTGCCTTTGCTCGAAGAATTCGGCGACGACAAGGAGGCTTTGAAGAGAGCCTGCGCGGCGCATAAAGACGAGCTTGTGGTAAAGCACATAACCACCGACGATATCGTGGCTACCGTAAGCTACAACCTCGGAATGAAATACGGATTCTACTTCGACGACAACATCGACCATTTGAGCAATCGTAGAGTAAGAAGCGTGGGAGAACTTCTCCAGAACCAGTTCCGTATCGGTATATCCAGACTCGAAAGAGTAATCAAGGAAAGAATGAGCATAGCTCAGGACCCCAACGAAGTTACTCCTCAGTCCCTTATAAACATAAGACCCGTGTCTTCCGCCATAAGAGAATTCTTCGGGAGCAGCCAGTTGTCCCAGTTTATGGACCAACCGAACCCCATTGCGGAACTTACTCACAAGCGTAAACTTTCCGCGCTCGGACCGGGCGGACTTAACAGAGAAAGAGCCGGCTTCGAAGTTCGTGACGTTCACCACTCCCATTACGGAAGAATGTGTCCTATCGAAACGCCGGAAGGTCAGAACATCGGTCTTATCACTTCCTTGTCTTCCTATGCGAAAATCAACGAATACGGATTTATCGAAGCTCCTTACCGTAAAGTTGATAAAACTACGGGTATAGTCACCGACCACGTCGATTATCTTGCCGCAGACGAAGAAGATAAGTATATCGTAGCGCAGGCGAACGAACCTCTTACCGAGGACAGCCGTTTCGTCAACGCGCGTGTTACCTGCCGTTTCCGCGAAGATATAAAAGAATATCCCGCAAACGAAGTAGACTATATGGACGTCGACCCGAAACAGCTCGTATCGGTAGCGACCAGCCTTATTCCCTTCCTTGAAAACGACGACGCAAACCGCGCTCTTATGGGTAGTAACATGCAGCGTCAGGCCGTACCTTTGCTCCGTCCCGAAGCTCCCGTGGTTGGAACGGGTATGGAATATAAGGTAGCGTACGACTCGGGCGTATGTATCATCGCCAAGAAAGCGGGTACCGTTCAGTCGGTCACCGCGGACGAAATCGTCGTACTCGAAGAAGACGGTGAAGAAGAAGTTTACGAACTTCAAAAATTCAGAAGAAGCAATCAGGGCACTTGTATCAACCAGCGCCCGATAGTAAATAAAGGCGATAAAGTAAACGCAGGCGACGTGCTTGCCGACGGACCCGCCACGCAGAACGGAGAACTCGCCCTCGGACGTAATATTCTCATAGGATTTATGACGTGGGAAGGTTACAACTACGAAGACGCTATCCTTATAAGCGAAGAGTTGGTAAAACACGACGTGTTCACCACTATCCATATAGAAGAATACGAACTCGAAGCGAGAGACACCAAGTTGGGCGAAGAACAGATTACGAGAGACATTCCTAACGTAAGCGAAGACCTTCTCAAAAATCTCGACGCCGACGGTATCGTAATGGTAGGCGCGGAAGTAAGAAGCGGAGATTATCTCGTAGGTAAAGTCACTCCCAAGGGAGAAACCGAACTTACCCCCGAAGAAAGACTTCTCAGAGCCATCTTCGGCGAAAAGAGCAGAGAAGTAAGAGACGTATCTTTGAAAGTTCCGCACGGCGAAGGCGGTACGGTAGTAGACGTCAAGATATTCACGAGAGAGAATAAGGACGAACTCGACCCCGGCGTAAACAAACTCGTCAGAGTATATATCGCGCAGAAACGTAAGATTTCCGTCGGCGATAAAATGGCGGGACGTCACGGTAATAAGGGCGTTATTTCCAGAGTGTTGCCGAGAGAAGATATGCCTTTCCTTGCGGACGGTACTCCTTTGCAGATTGTCCTTAACCCGTTGGGCGTTCCGAGCCGTATGAACATCGGTCAGGTTTTGGAAGTTCACTTAGGGTTAGTCGCCAAGATGCTCGACATAAAGGTAGCTACGCCGGTATTCGACGGCGCAAGCGAAAACGACATTCAGGAAATGTTCAAAGATAACAACTTGCCTTTGGACGGCAAGATTCAGCTTTACGACGGACGTACGGGAGAACCGTTCGAAAACAGAGTTACCGTCGGATATATGTACATGCTTAAACTCGTCCACTTGGTAGACGACAAGATTCACGCAAGAAGCGTAGGTCCGTACAGCCTTGTTACGCAACAGCCTCTCGGCGGTAAAGCGCAGTTCGGCGGACAGCGTTTCGGCGAAATGGAAGTTTGGGCTTTGGAAGCGTACGGCGCAAGCCATATCTTGCAGGAAGTTCTTACCGTAAAGAGCGACGACATTATGGGACGTCAGAAGATATTCGACAGTATCATTAAGAGCAACGTGGCTACCGAACCCGGTATTCCCGAAGCGTTTAAGGTATTGAAGAAAGAAATTCAGGCTCTCGGTCTCGACGTCAAGTTGTTCAGCGAAGGCGACGAAGAAATTCATTTGCCCGAAAGCTACGACGACGAAAGAGAGTACGAACCCGCCGCTCACAGCGTCGGCAAGGAAGAAGCCAAGGAAGTCAGTCTCGACGACTTCGGTCTCGACGGATACAGCTTGTTCGACGACAAGTCCGACGATAAAGATACCCTTTACTCCGACGACGAAGACGATATGGCAAGCGTACTCGGAAAACTTTCCGATATGTACGGCAGCGACGAAGACGACGAGGACGACGGCGACGAAGAGGAAGAGGACACGGAAGATTTGCTCGCTTCTCTCGGCGCGCTTAACGTCGACGACACCGAAGATATCTTGACAAAGAGCTTCGACGACGACGAAATTTAGTGAGGTGAACGTTTATGATAGAGATAAATAACTTTGATTCGATACAAATAAGTATCGCTTCACCCGAAAAGATAAGAGAATGGTCGCACGGAGAAGTAACCAAACCCGAGACCATCAATTACAGAACGCAGAAACCCGAAAGAGACGGTTTGTTCTGCGAAAAAATATTCGGGCCGACGAAGGACTACGAATGTCACTGCGGTAAGTATAAAAGAATCCGCTACAAAGGCATAATCTGCGACAAGTGCGGCGTTGAAGTCACGAAGAGCAAAGTTCGTCGCGAAAGAATGGGACATATAGAACTTGCCGCTCCGGTAAGCCATATTTGGTACTTCCGCGGCGTACCCAGCAGAATAAGCACTATCCTTAATATGAGTCCGAAGAGCGTCGAACAGGTAATTTACTTTGCCGCTTTCGTCGTAATCGACCCGGGTAAGACCAACTTTTTTAAGAAGCAGGTAATAAAGGACGACGAGTACAGAGCCGCGATAGAAGAATTCGGCGCGGATAGTTTCGTCGCCGGAATGGGAGCGGAAAGCCTTAAAATTCTTCTCCGCGAAATCGACCTCGACAAGGAAAGCGAAGAACTGAAAGAAGAACTCGCTAAATGTCAGGGTATGAAGAAAGTTAAGATAGCCAAGCGTCTCGAAATCGTGGAAGCGTTCAGAAAGTCCGGCAATCGTCCCGAATGGATGGTAATGGACGTGCTTCCCGTAATTCCGCCCGAACTCCGTCCTATGGTTCAGTTGGACGGCGGCAGATTCGCTACGAGCGACTTAAACGACCTTTACAGAAGAGTAATTAACAGAAACAATCGTCTTAAAAAGATGATGGAATCCGGCGCGCCCGACATAGTCGTTCGTAACGAAAAACGTATGTTGCAGGAAGCGGTGGACGCCCTTATCGACAACGGACGTCACGGTAAGCCCGTAACGGGAGCGGGAAACAGAAACCTTAAATCCCTTTCCGATATGCTCCGCGGCAAACAAGGTCGTTTCCGTCAGAACCTTCTCGGTAAGCGTGTCGACTACTCAGGACGTTCGGTTATCGTCGTAGGACCGGAACTTAAACTTTATCAGTGCGGTTTGCCGAAAGAAATGGCTCTCGAACTTTTCAAGCCGTTCGTATTCCGTAAACTTGTGGATAAAGAAATCTGTCACAACATTAAGAGTGCAAAACGCGCCGTTGAAAGAATGAAACCGGTGGTATGGGATATTCTCGAAGAAGTCATAAAAGACCACCCCGTATTGCTTAACCGCGCTCCTACTCTTCACAGACTCGGTATTCAGGCTTTCGAACCCGTACTCGTGGAAGGAAGAGCGATAAAACTGCATCCGCTCGCTTGTACCGCGTTCAACGCCGACTTCGACGGAGACCAGATGGCAGTGCACGTTCCGCTCAGCATAGAAGCTCAGGCGGAAGCGAGAATACTTATGCTCTCCACCAACAACATTTTGAAGTTGTCCGACGGCAAACCGGTAGTCGTGCCTACCCAGGATATGATTTTGGGTGCCTATTACCTCACTTTGGAGAAACCGGGCGCTTTGGGCGAAGGTCGTTACTTTAAGGATCCCGACGAAGCGAAAATGGCTTATCAGATTAAAGAAATCGAATTGCAGGCGAAGATTAACGTCCGTATGACGAAAGAAATAAACGGTCTCGTTTACAGAAAAATCGTTCCTTGCACGGTAGGTAAGATTATCTTCAACGAAGCTATCCCGCAGGACCTCGGATTCGTCGAAAGAAACACTCCCGACGATATGATGAAATTAGAGATAGACTTCATCGTCAAGAAGAAACAGCTTTCGCAGATAGTCGAACGTTGTTTCAAACTCAAAGGAGCTACCGAAGTAAGTAAGGTTCTCGACAAGGTTAAAGCCTTAGGTTACAAGTACTCGACGATAAGCGCGATTACCACCAGCGTATTCGATATGAAGATACCGGGCGACAAGAAAGAAATTCTTTCCGACGCGGAAAACCAGGTATTGAAAATAGAAAAGAACTTCAACAGAGGTCTTATTACCGACGAAGAAAGATATAACGAAGTCGTCGAAGTATGGAAGAACACCACCGACGCCGTCGAAAAAGACCTTGAAAAGAACTTCAAAGAGTTCGACAAAATGAATCCTATATGGATGATGGCAGACTCCGGCGCTCGTGGTAGCATGCAGCAGATAAAGCAGCTTTCCGGTATGCGTGGTCTTATGAACGACCCGACCGGTAAAGTCATCGAAATTCCGGTTAAGTCTTCCTTCCGTGAAGGACTCAGCGTTTTGGAATACTTCATATCCAGCCACGGCGCTCGTAAAGGCGGAGCGGATACCGCTCTTAAAACGGCAGACTCCGGTTATCTTACCCGTAGGCTCGTAGACGTAAGTCAGGACGTAATCGTAAACGAAGTCGACTGCGGCGACAAGAAGGGCGTACTCGTACGCAATCTGTACGACGCAAGCGGCAGACTCGTGGAAGAAATCGGCGAAAGAATTACTGGCAGATTTACCGTAAACGACGTAGTTAATCCCGCTACCGGCGAAGTTATCGTTCCCGCGGACACTATGATAAGCGAAGAAAAAGCCAAAGAAATTCAGGACGCCGGAATAGAAGAACTCAATATAAGAAGTATCTTGGGCTGTAAGTGCAAAGTAGGCGTTTGCGCTAAATGTTACGGAGCTAATATGGCAAGTAACAACCCCGTCAAAGTGGGCGAAGCGGTCGGTATCATAGCCGCCCAGTCGATAGGCGAACCCGGCACGCAGCTTACGATGCGTACCTTCCACACCGGCGGCGTAGCTTCCAGCGCAGATATCACGCAAGGTCTTCCCCGTGTAGTAGAACTTGTCGAAGCTCGTAAACCGAAGGGCGAAGCTACCATAGCCGACGTCAAAGGTAAGATTACCGTTACCGAAGAAGGGGTCAACCGTACCGTACATCTCGACGGAGCCGACGAAATTAAATTCGATTACAAAATTCCGTTCGGAGCGAAACTTCTCGTCAAGAACGGACAGAACATCGAAGCCGGCGATCCGTTGTTCGTAGGTAGCGTAAATCCGCAGGACATATTGAGAACGAAAGGCGTAAACGGCGTTCAGGAAATGATGATAAGAGAAATTCAGTCGGCGTACAGAACCAACGGCGTTCACATCAACGACAAACATATCGAAGTCATCGTAAGACAGATGTTGAGAAAGGTCCGTATCAGCAACCCGAACGACACCGACTTATTGCTTAACGAACTCGTCGATATATCCAGACTCGAAGAAGCCAACGAAAAAGCCCTCGACAACGGCGGAATGCCCGCTACCGCGACGAGAGTGTTGCTCGGTATAAGTAAAGCCGCTTTGGCTACCGAAAGCTTCCTTTCCGCGGCGTCCTTCCAGGAGACCGCAAGAGTTCTTACCGACGCGGCTATCAAGGGCAAGGTTGACAAACTCGTCGGTCTTAAAGAAAACGTCATTATAGGTAAACTTATCCCCGCGGGTACCGGTATGAAACAGTATCGCAACGTGACTCTCATAAATCACGAGGAGGATACCAAGCAAATGTCCGAAGATAAATTCGACGAAGTCGATTATTCCGACGACGAAGAATAGCAGTTAAAGAAAATTAAACTACGAAGGCGGAAAAACCGCCGACGAGGAATAACCGTCTAAAAAGTTATTACAGTAAGGCGGGAAAAACCGCCTTACTTGTTTTTACAAAAGGAGAATTATTATGAAAAGATTATTTACTTCTGAAAGCGTAACGGAAGGACATCCCGATAAAGTCTGCGACCAAATAAGCGACGCCATACTCGACGCTATATTAGCGGAAGACAAGAACGCGAGAGTGGCTTGCGAATGTTGCTGCACCGAAAACTTTTTGCTCATCATGGGAGAAATCACCACGGTAGCGAAAGTAGACGTAGAAAAAGTGGCGAGAGACACAATAAGAAAAATAGGGTATAATAAAGAGGAATACGGTTTTTCGGCCGACGGCGCGGAAATAAAGGTACTCCTTAACCGTCAGTCTCCCGATATAGCTTTAGGCGTGGACAACAGCCTCGAAGAAAAGGCGGGAGGAAGCGACTTCGATAAGATAGGAGCGGGCGACCAGGGACTTATGTTCGGGTTTGCCTCCGACGAAACCGAAGAATATATGCCTCTTGCGATGGTATTGAGCCATAAACTCTGCAAACGCCTTGCGGAAGTCAGGAAGGAAGGTAAGTTTAGGTATCTCCGCCCCGACGGAAAGGCGCAGGTTACGGTAGAATATGACGACGACGTGCCGGTAAGAGTGGACGCGGTGGTATTAAGTACCCAGCACGACCCCGACGTAGATATGGAAGTATTGCGTAAAGATATGCTCGAAGAAGTGATAAAGAAAGCTATCCCTGCAAAATATCTCGACGAAGACACGAAGTATTACATAAATCCGACGGGCAGATTCGTAGTCGGCGGACCGAAAGGAGACAGCGGACTTACGGGAAGAAAGATAATAGTGGACACCTACGGCGGATTTATTCCCCACGGAGGCGGTTGCTTCTCGGGAAAAGACCCCACCAAGGTGGATAGAAGCGCGACTTATTACGCCCGTTACGTCGCGAAGAACATAGTTGCGGCGGGGCTTGCGAAGTATTGCAAAATTCAGGTAGCTTACGCCATCGGGAAAGCAAATCCCGTATCGGTGGATATAAACACGCACGGCACGGGCAAACTTACCGACGAAAGACTATCGGAAGTAGTGAAAAAGGTCTTTGACTTCCGTCCGTTGGCTATAATAAGCAACCTTAAATTGAACGCGCCGCAGTTTGAAAAGACCGCAAGTTACGGTCACTTCGGAAATCCCGAATTCGCGTGGGAAAAGACCGACAAAACGGAGGAATTGAAAAAATATCTGTAATGACTGTTAAAGGAAGAGTAGCGGATATAATCTTCGTGAACGAAGAGAACGGATATACCGTCTTGAATTTCGAGACCGACGGCGATTTTTTTACTGCCGTCGGTATTTTTCCGCTCGTAAGCGAGGGAGAAGTGATGGTTCTTACGGGAGAATTCAAGAAGAACAGCCGTTTCGGCGAGCAGTTTGTCGTCGAAAGCGCGGAAATAAGCGAACCCGACGATTTGGAAGGGGTATATAAGTACCTTTCGAGCGGACTGTTCAAAGGCGTGGGCGAAAAGACCGCTATGCAGATAATAAAAACTTTCGGTATGGACACCATGGATATTCTCGACCATCACCCCGAAAGGCTGCGTGAAGTGCCGGGAATAGGGCGTTCTAAATTAGCCGACATAGTGGAAAGCTACCGCAAAACGAAACAGATGAAAGAAAGCCTTTTCTTCCTGCAAAAGTACGGGCTTACGATGAATCTTGCGTTAAAAATTTATAAGTGCTACGGCGAGTCAACCGTGTCGGTAATAAGTAACAACCCTTATATCCTCATCGAAAACGTCGACGGAATAGGCTTTTTGACGGCGGACAAGATAGCCGAAAAAATGGGGATAGACCGAAACGGCGATTTCAGAATCAAAGCCGGGATAGTGCATACCCTTAACGAAGCCGCGGGAAAAGGCGGACATACCTGTCTGCCTAAAAATATCCTTATAGATAACGCGTCCAAACTTCTTTCGGTGGACTCTTCCACGGTGGAAAGAGTGCTTGACGGAATGTTTAACGTAAAAACGGTGGACGTGGACGGGGTGGAAACCGTCGCTACCGAATTAAACTACCGCACCGAAAATTCCATCGCGACCAAACTCATACTGTTAAAAAAAGGCGTCGAAAGATGGGACGTGGACGAGGATAAAGAATTAAATAACTATGAAAAAACGCAGTCCATTACCTTGCACGACAGACAAAAAGAAGCGGTAAAAAAGGTTTTTTCTTCGGGCGTAACCGTAATTACGGGCGGACCGGGCACGGGAAAAACCACGATAATAAAGGCTATTACGACTATCGCCGAACACAGAGGCAAAAAGGTCGTTCTTTGCGCGCCGACGGGAAGAGCAAGCAAGCGTATGACCGAAATGACGGGGACGGAATCGAAGACCATTCACCGTCTGCTCGGCGTGGACTTCGCGGCGGAAGGGAAGTTTGAAAAAAACGAAAGTAATCTTCTCACCGCAGACATAATAATAGTCGACGAAATAAGTATGGCGGATATTTATATTTTCTACGCCTTACTCAAAGCAATACCGCGAGGAGCAAGGCTCGTACTCGTAGGCGACAAGGATCAGCTCCCGAGCGTGTCGTGCGGCAACATTCTTACCGACGTAATAGAGAGCGGAGTCATTGACGTGGTGGGACTTACCGAAATTTACAGACAGTCGGAAAAGAGCTTTATAATAACCAACGCCCACAGAATAAACCGCGGCGAAATGCCTCTTGTCGACAACAGACACGACTTTTTCGTAAACAATAAAATCGACGGTTCGGATATCGTAAATACCGTAATCGGTATGCTAAAAACGAGAATTCCGAAATTTGCTAACGTCACGACCAACGATATTCAGGTACTTACTCCGGTAAGGAAAGGTATAGTGGGAGTGGAAAATATGAACGCCGAAATTCAGAAAGAACTCAATCCCGACGGGGAAGGAATAGTTCACGGCAAGACTACTTTCAGAGTAAAAGACAAGGTAATGCAGACCGTCAACAACTACTGTTTAAGTTGGCGTAAACCCGACACGGGAGAAATAGGAAGCGGCGTTTTTAACGGCGATATCGGGATAGTGGCGTCGGTAGGAAAAAGCGGCGTAGACGTCCTTTTCGACGACGGCAAGGTGGTGACTTACGACGGCGCGGATATGGACGAACTCACTTTAGCGTACTGCGTAAGCGTGCATAAGTCGCAGGGCAGCGAATTTCCGGTGGTTATTTTAGCGTTGAGCGGTTCGAATTATCTGATAATGACGAGGAACCTTCTTTATACCGCCGTCACGAGAGCGAAAAAAATGGTGGTAATAGTCGGCGACGAAAACTGTATCAAAAAAATGGTCGGCAACAACTACACCGCAAAACGATATTCTCTTCTCAAATACCTTTTGGAAAAGAACGTCCACAAAGTGGAGATATTATGGGGATAAAAAGAAAGTTATCCGATATAATAAGAGAAATCTTTTTTCCCGAGGGTATAACCTGCAACGTTTGCGGAAAGGAGCTCGACAAGGAGCAGAAAGAATATTCCCTTTGCGACGAGTGTAACGGAGGTCTCATCGGAGTAAAAGACGGTTCCGTCGTCCGAGGAGAACGCGAAATAATCTCGGTTTTCCGGTACGAAAAGACGGCGAGGAAATACGTTTTGTACTATAAAGACTCGGCAAAACCGTATATAGCCGATTATATAGGAAAATATCTTGCCGAAAGGTACGTCATGGCAGAGATGAAAGCCGACGAAGTGTGTTACGTTCCGTCGTCGCCGTCCGCGATTAAGAGAAGAGGTTACGACGGCATGAAGTACGTCGCGACTAAGTTTTCCGAAATTACGGGAGTCAAACTTAACGAAAACCTTTTCCGTAAAGACGGTATCGACCAAACGAAAGTGACTAACGAAAAACGTTTCGAGAACGTGAAAGACAAATTTATGTCGAGGGGCGGATTTTCGGGTACGGTGGTAATCTTAGACGACGTGGTGACTTCGGGAGCTACGCTAAACGAGTGCGCCGACGTAGTGTTAAGCCACGGCGCGGATAAAGTCGTCTGCCTTACTTTCGCCGCGGCTTGCGAACCGAAAACCACGACCGAAGAAATTAAAACTTCGGTTTGCGAAACCAAGGATAAATAATATTTTCAAATAGAATTTTTAGCGAAAAACTTTTATTTTCGACCGGCGAACGGCGTTTTACTTTTTATATTCCCGTTATCCTCGGTAAAGCGTTGAAAAGTAATGCGTTTATATGTTACAATAGTTAAACGTATTAACGATTTTTATTGCGGAGAGAAAAATGTTTGACAAGAAAATAGAAACGGCGTCGAGAGCGGAGATAGCCGACTTACAGTTACGCAAGTTGCGGCATATAGTAAAGTACGCTTACGACAACGTAAAAATGTATCGCGACAAGTTCGACGCGATAGGCTTAAAACCCGAACACATAGTCACCCTTAAAGATATCGAAAAGATACCTTTCACTACGAAGAACGATTTACGCGACAACTATCCGTTTAACCTTTTCGCCGTGCCGATGAAGGAAATAATAAGACTTCACGCGTCGAGCGGAACTACGGGAAAACCGATAGTGGGCGGTTATACCCGTTACGACCTCGAAAATTGGGCTACCTGCATAGCGCGTATCCTTTCGATGGCGGGAGCTACCGACGAAGACATCATTCAGGTAAGTTTCGGCTACGGACTGTTTACGGGCGGGTTCGGGCTTCATTACGGAATAGAAAAATTGGGCGCCGCAGTCGTGCCTATGAGTAGCGGCAACACGGAACGCCAACTTATGATTATGCGCGATTTCGGAGTGACGGGTCTCGTGGCTACCCCGTCTTACGCAATGTACCTTGCGGAGACCGCTAAAAAACTCGGTATTCTCGACGACCTTAAATTAAAATACGCTTTCGTCGGAGCGGAAGCCTCTACCGCGGAAATGCACAAGGCTCTTGCCGATATATTCCACGTTCTGCCCACCGAAAACTACGGACTTACCGAAGTGGGCGGTCCGGGCGTAAGCGGCGAATGTAAAGAAAAATGCGGTATGCACGTAAACGAGGACTTTTTCTACCCCGAAATTTTTGACGTGGAAAAGAACGAGGCAAAGCAAGAAGGAGAGTACGGCGAAATGATACTTACCACTCTCGACAAGCAGGGTATGCCTATTTTGAGATACAGAACGAAAGACATAACGAGTCTTACGTACGAACCCTGCAAATGCGGTCGAACGACGGCGAGAATGGCGAGAGTAGTGGGAAGAACCGACGATATGATGATTATAAGGGGCGTGAACGTATTCCCGAGCCAGATAGAAAGCGTAGTAATGGATATGCCGGAACTCGGCAACAACTACGAAATAATCGTGGACAGAAAAAATTATATGGACGTAATCGAAGTTCACGTCGAAGTTGGAGACAGTTCTCTCCTTACGAACTATTCCGATTTGGAAAACGTCGTGGTTAAACTCAAAGCAAAAATGAAAGCGGTAATTCAGCTCGACGTCAAGGTAAAACTCGTGGAGCCGTTCTCGATAAAACGGGGAGAGGGCAAAGTAAAGAGAGTGACCGACTTAAGAAAGGTTTACGAAGCACAAAAGGAGACTATATGAAAAAATTATTGTTAGGAGATTTTGCCGCGGCGAGGGGAGCTTACGAAGCGGGAGTGAAAGTGGCCACCGCGTATCCCGGCACCCCCAGCACCGAAATTACCGAAGAACTCGCCCGTTACGACGAGGTTTATTCCGAATGGTCGCCTAACGAGAAAGTGGCGTTGGAAGTAGGGTTCGGTTCGTCGTTAAAGGGGGCGAGAACGATTGTATCGATGAAACACGTCGGTCTTAACGTGGCTGCCGACCCTCTGTATACCGCCGCTTACACGGGCGTGAACGCAGGACTCGTAGTGGCGGTAGCCGACGACCCGGCGATGTTTTCCAGTCAGAACGAACAGGACACGAGACTGATTGCAAGAGCCGCCAACGTCCCAGTAATAGAGCCGTCGGACAGCGCGGAAGCGAAAGATTTTATGAAGTTGGCGTTTTCATTAAGCGAAAAGTACGACACCCCCGTTATTTTCAGAATTACCACGAGGGTAGCTCATTCGCAAGGGCTTGTGGAAACGGAGGACAGGGAAGAAGTTCCTCTTAAAGACTACGTTAAGGACGTGCCTAAATACGTTATGATGCCCGGCAATGCGAAAAAGCGTCATATCGTCGTGGAAGAAAGACTGAATAAACTCTGCGAAGACAGCAACGATTTTTCGATTAACAGAATCGAAACAGGGGATAAAGAACTCGGAATTATCTGTTCGGGCGGAGTGTATCAGTACGTAAAAGAAGCTTTGCCGACGGCGAGCGTGTTAAAGCTCGGTATGGTTTATCCCTTGCCTTACCGCCTTATAGAAAAGTTCGTTTCTTCCGTAGACAGATGTATAGTAATAGAAGAACTCGAACCGCATATAGAAACTTTGATTAAAGCGAAAGGAATAAAGGTGGAAGGCAAGAACTTGTTTTCCGTTCAGGGAGAACTCTCCGCCAACATAATAAGAGAAAAGGTTTTGGGAATAAAGGCGGACGTCACCCGCGCCGAAGTTCCCGCCCGCCCGCCCGTACTCTGCGCGGGTTGTCCTCACAGGGGAGTTTTTTACACCTTAAAACAGCTTAAAGTCAACGTTATGGGAGATATAGGCTGTTACACTTTGGGAGCGGTTCCGCCCCTTAACGCTATCGACAGCGTACTCTGTATGGGAGCAAGCGTCGGTATGGCGATAGGGCTCGACAAAGCCGACGACAAGGCGTACAAAAACACGGTGGCGGTAATAGGCGACAGTACCTTTATCCACAGCGGAATAACCGGTCTTATCGACGCGGTATATAACAGAGCGAACGTCACCGTAATAATCGTGGACAATTCCACCACGGGAATGACGGGACATCAGAATCACCCGGCTACGGGCAAGAATATAAAGAACGAACCTACTTCCCGTCTGTCGCTCGAAAACGTATGTCTCAGCGTGGGAGCCGACCGCGTGTCGGTAGTCGACCCGTACGACCTCGACCTTTTCAAAGAAACGGTAAAAAGTTGTCTTTCCGAAAAAGGGGTCAAGGTGATAATCGCTCGCAGACCGTGCGCTCTTCTGACGAAGAGACTATATAACGGTTGCGAAATAACCGCCGCGTGCAGGAACTGTAAAGCCTGCCTCAAATTAGGTTGTCCGGCGATAATAAACGGCGAAAACGGAGTAAAAATAGACCTTTCGCTCTGTACCGAATGCGGACTATGTCAAAAGGTATGCCGTTTCGGAGCGATTAAGACGAGGGAGGAGTAAAATATGGATATACTTATTGTAGGCGTAGGCGGACAAGGAACCCTTCTTGCAAGCCGCGTTTTAGGAAAATACGCCTTATATAAAGGCTTGGACGTAAAACTATCCGAAGTCCACGGAATGGCTCAACGCGGAGGCAGCGTAATGACTTTCGTCAGAATGGGAGAGAAAGTGAATTCTCCCGTCATTGACGAGGGACACGCCGACGTAATTTTGGCGTTCGAGAAGTTGGAAGCGTTACGATATATGCATTATCTTAAAAAGGACGGAAAAATTCTTTATTCCACGCAGGAAATTCTGCCTATGCCCGTGGTCACGGGGGCGGCGGAGTATCCCGAGTATATAGAAAAACGGTTATTAAACGCCGAAGGAATAGACGCACTCTCTCTTGCCGTCGCCGCCGGTAATTCCAAAGCCGCAAACTCGGTAATGATAGGGTATCTTACGAAAAAATGCGGTTTCGATAAGGAAGCGATGAAAAAAGCCCTTACAGAAGCGGTTCCGCAAAAGTTCCTTACCCTTAACGAAAAGGCGTTCGAGTACGGTTACGGGGTGAAGGAATGAAAAATATAAACGATTATATCTACTCGCCGCAATACGAGTGTATGACTCGCAGCGAGATGGAAGCGTTGCAGAGCGAAAGGCTCGTAAAGCTTGTAAAAAGGGTCTACGACAACGTTAAAGTTTACCGCGAGAAAATGGACGCGATAAAACTTAAACCCGAGGATATAAAGAGCGTAGCCGATTTAAGCAAACTGCCGTTCACGACGAAACAGGATTTAAGAAACAATTATCCTTTCGGTATGCTTTGCGACGACAAGGACGATATAGTAAGGTTGCACGCGTCGAGCGGCACGACGGGAAAACTCACCGTCGTAGGATATTCCCAACGAGACCTCGACGTATGGCAGGAATGTATTTGCCGAGCTTTGGCTATGGCGGGGATAAGCAAAAAAGATATTATCCACATAGCCTACGGCTACGGACTGTTCACGGGGGGATTGGGACTTCACGACGGGGCGACTAAAATGGGTTGCGCCGTGGTTCCCGCGTCGAGCGGAAACACGAAAAGACAACTTTCTCTGCTTAAAGACTTCGGAGCGACCGTGCTTGCCTGTACGCCGTCCTACGCCGTTTATCTCGCCACCGAAATGGAAAAGAACGGTATAAATCTTGCCGACCTTAAATTGAGAGTGGGCATATTCGGAGCCGAACCGTGGTCGGACAGTATGCGCAGAGAGATAGAAAAAGAACTGAATATCACGGCATTCGATATTTACGGACTGAGCGAAATAACCGGACCGGGCGTAGCTATGGAATGCGTTTATAAAAACGGCAGTCACGTTCAGGAAGACCATTTTATTCCCGAAATAATAGACCCCGTCACGTTGGAACCCTTGCCGTACGGAGAGGAAGGGGAACTGGTATTCACCACCATATCGAAGACGGGGCAGCCTCTAATCCGTTACCGCACGAGAGATATAACGTCGCTTAACGCCGAAAAATGCGCTTGCGGACGGACGACGGTAAGAATGAACAAGGTAGTCGGTCGCGACGACGATATGCTCATTATCCGCGGAGTCAACGTATTCCCGAGCCAGATAGAGGCGGCTATTATGAACGTAAACGGCATAGCTCCGCATTATATTATATACGTCGACAGAATAGGTAATCTCGACGTAATGGAAATACACGTCGAAGTAAACGAAAGTTTCGCCAGCGACAATATAGGGGATATGGAGATATTGCGGAGAAAGATAGAAAACGAAATTCAAAGTTATCTCGGCATATCGTCGAAAGTAAAACTCGTCGAGCAGAACACCCTCCCGAGAAGCGAGGGCAAAGCGGTGCGAGTAGTAGATAAAAGAAAATTTACGGAATAATAAAAGGAGGTAAAATATGTTAGTAAAACAACTTTCAGTTTTCATGGAAAACAAACCGGGAAGATTATTCAAACTTACCGACACGTTGGGTAAGGCGGGCATAGACTTCGTCACTTTATCCATAGCCGACACGAAAGAGTACGGAATAGTAAGGTTCATCGCCCGCGACAACGCCAAAGCCTACGACGTACTCAAAAAAGCGGGTTTCGCCGTGGAACAAACTTTACTTTTGGGCGTGGAAGTTCCCGACAGACCGAACGCTCTTGCCGAAGTTATTGAACTTCTCGAAAAGGAAGGGATAAACATAGACTACCTTTACTCTTTCGCTCTATTCAAAGCAGACAGTGCGAAAATATTACTTAAGGTATCCGATACCGATAAAGCGGTATCCCTTTTTGCGGAAAAAGGAATAAAGATGCTTAACGAAAAGATATTGTAACCGATAGGAGAAATACAAATGAAATATACCGAACTGAAAAAACAGGACAAGGAAGTTTTTAACGCGATAAGGAAAGAAACTTCCCGTCAGAAAAAGACGATAGAACTTATCGCAAGCGAAAACTTCGTATCCGAAGCGGTACTCGAAGCGGTGGGAAGTCCTCTTACAAATAAGTACGCCGAAGGATACCCCGGTCACAGATACTACGGCGGGTGCAAGTACGTAGATATTGTGGAGCGGATAGCGATAGACAGACTTAAAAAGCTTTACGGCTGCGACCACGCCAACGTACAGCCTCACTGCGGCGCGAACGCCAATTTCGCCGCGTACCTTGCTTTGCTTACCCCCGGCGACACCGTGATGGGAATGAGTTTATCCCACGGCGGACATCTCACCCACGGCTGTAAAGCAAACGTCAGCGGAAAGTATTACAAAATAGTACCTTACGGCGTAAGTCCCGTTACGGAAACGATAGACTACGACGAAGTGGAAAGGATAGCCGTCGAAAACAGACCTAAACTTATAGTAGCCGGCGCGAGCGCTTATCCGAGAGAAATAGACTTTGCCCGTTTCCGCGAGATAGCCGATAAAGTGGGCGCTTACTTAATGGTCGATATGGCACACATAGCGGGTCTTGTCGCGGCGGGACTTCATCAGAGTCCTATACCTTACGCAGACGTAGTGACGAGTACCACGCATAAGACCTTACGCGGACCGAGAGGGGGAATAATAATGTGCAAGGAAGAATTAGCCGCAAAGATAGACAAGGCGGTATTCCCCGGCTCGCAGGGAGGACCGTTGGAACACGTCATAGCCGGCAAAGCGGTAGCTTTCGGCGAAGCTCTTACCGAGGACTTCAAGGAATATCAGCGTCAGATAGTAAAGAACGCCGCCGCTTTGGCAGACGAACTCGTTTCTTGCGGAATAAAGCTCGTATCCGGCGGCACGGATAATCATCTTATGCTCTGCGACTTCACTTCTTTGGGCGTAACGGGGCTCGAGGTGGAAAAAAATCTCGAAAAAGCCAATATTACCGTCAACAAAAACACCGTACCCAACGAAACGAGAAAACCCTCCGTCACGAGCGGAATAAGAATAGGCACGCCGTCCGTCACGACAAGAGGAATGAAGGAAGAAGAAATGAGACTGATAGCAAGGCTCATAGCGAAAATCGTTTTTGAAGGCAAAGCCGCTATTCCCGAGGTAAAAAAGGAAGTGGAACTTCTCGTAAAGAAATTCCCTCTCGATTATTAAAAAACGACCGTAAAATCAAAGCGGAACGGATATTTATCCGTTCCGCTTTTTCGTGTAGAAAAGTATTTTTATTCGTTTACCGCGTCGGCATTTTCTGGAATTTCGGGAGGAGCGGTTTCGTTTTTCGTTTCGGGTTTGTTCTTTTCGGTAAGAATGACGTTGACGCCGTTATATGCGGCGACTATCGCCTGACTTAAAAATATAGCCGCTAATATATCGGTAAACCAGTGTACCCCGGAAAGAAGTCTGCCGACTACGGCGAGTATCATTACGGCGTACGTCAGTATATTAGCGCAAATTCTTATCGGTTTGTTTTTTACAAGACGATTTATTTCCGTTATTCCCGTGCCGGCTATGCCGAGAATTATTAAGACGTGAGTGGAGGGGAAAGAGGCCTCCGCTTTCCCTTCGTCGAGTATCGGACGGCGATTTATTACCACCAGCTCGAAGAAAATGTACAAAAACACCATCGTAAGATACGTTATCGCAAGGGCGATAAGGGTATAGTCTATTTCTTTGAGGCTTTTTCTTTTTATCCCCTGAAAAACGCCTAATCCCGCGAAAACGACCGCTTCCAGCATCGTCATCATCATCAGAACGTCGGTCAACTTTTTCCACCCGCCGTTAAATCCGATAGCGTCGGCGATAGCCTTGTTTATCGAGGCAAGCCCCACGTTACTGCCGTCGGCGGCGATAGGACGTACGTCCACCGTAAGAAGCAATATGAGTAACAATATAAAAAAGGCGAACAAAACGCCCGATATTATCAATTGAAATTTAGCTTGTTTGTTCATTCGTATCTCTCCACAATTAGTAAACATTCAAATAATACCACAAATTTATTATATTGACAAGTTTATTCTTTCGGAGAAGCGTCACAAGCACGTTACTTTACGCCGCAAATAAACGAACCGCTATCCGATCGCTCCGTTATCTGCGAAAAAAACCGCTCTTTTTCGGAGCGGCTGTATTACGAATACTGTGCAAACATTATGACTAATATCATAATAAAGAAAACTGTCAATGAAAGTGTGGATATAACTATTGCGGCGATAGATAAACCCCTGCCGTTACCTATGTTGTTTGCCGTTTTCAGTCCGATTGAACCGAATATTAAACCGAGTAAGGGGATTAAGAACGAACAAACAAACCCTGCGATAGCCATACCGTTGGTTTCTTCGCGTTTTTGCGTTCCTTGCGCGCAACCGCAATGGGGGCAGATAACCGCTTCGTCTAAAATCGTACTTCCGCATCTTATACAATATTTCATTTATGTTCCTCCTGAAATATATCTAATGTATACAGTATATAACGCGGGTATCTATTAGTCAAGTATAAAAATGTTATATACTGTACACATTCATTAACGTACAGGTGATATATGAAATTACGGTTGTATGAAATTCTGAAAGAAAAGGGCAAGACGAAGTACTGGCTTTATATTCGTTTGGGGTTAAGCTATCAGAATTTTAACAAGATTATGAACAACGAAACGAACGGAATAAAGTTCAAGACGTTGCAAACGCTGTGCGAAGTGCTCGAATGTACGCCGAACGATTTGTTCGATATGAGCGAAGACGAATAATACGGCGTGATAAAAAATCGTAATTTACAATAAGTCCGAGGACGTATGCCGTCGAAAAATCATTTTCGAGAAAATTAAATAGTTGTATTACGGCGATAAAAATGCTATAATTTTCCCATAAATAAATATGAGATAAATCTCTGTTAAGGAGCAAAATGTCCGATTTTTTGAGAATAGCAACGGCGTCGCCCGAAGTTGCCGTCGGTAACGTCGAAAAAAACGTAAAAAATATCCTGTTAAAGGCTTACGAGGCGGATAGGAACGCCGCGCAGATAGTAGTCTTTCCCGAACTTTGTATAACGGGGTACAGCTGCGGCGATTTGTTCTTTCAGCATACTCTTCTCGAGGAAGCGAAAAAAGGACTGCGGGAAATCATAGAAAAGAGCAACGGTATGGACGCCATTCTTGCCGTAGGTCTTCCCGTAGACGTCAAGGGCAAGTTATACAACGCGGCGGCTATAATAAAAAGCGGCGTTTTGTACGGGCTTATCCCCAAGACCTTTATCCCTACCTATAACGAGTTTTACGAACGCAGGTGGTTTTCTTCGGGGGCGGAACTTAAAGAAAAGACGGTAAGTTGCACTTCTCTCGGAATATCCGATATACAAGCTATCCCCGTACCTATCGGGAACGATTTGGTGTTCGACGCGGGATTTTTCCGTTTCGGAGCGGAAGTGTGCGAAGATATTTGGGCGGCGGTTTCGCCCGGAGCGATTCTTTCTCTCAACGGAGCGGAAGTCATTCTTAACCTTTCGGCAAGTAACGAAATTATCGCGAAGAGAAATTACAGACGGACTCTCGTGTCGCAACATTCCGCCGCGCAATTATGTATATACGCGTACTCTTCGGCAAGCTGTTCCGAATCGACGACCGACCTTATCTTTTCGGGACACTCTATGATTTGCGAAAACGGCAGAATAGTCGCCGAAAACGAGAAGACGATAGACGGCGATTACGTTCTGTACGCCGACGTCGATTTAGGCAAGATAAGAACCGACAGACTGAAAATAAAGACCTTTTCGGAGTGCTACGCCGTGTACGGCAGCGACAGAGCGGTAAGAGAAATCGCCCTTCCGTGCGCGCAGAGAGAAAACGATTTACGTTATCTTACGATAGCGAAACTTCCTTTCGTGCCGAGCAGCAAAAAGGACAGAGCCGAAAGGTGTATGGAAATTTTCGAAATGCAGGTAATGGGGCTGAAAAAAAGAATGGACGTGACGAACGCCCGTCCCGTGATAGGGGTAAGCGGCGGACTCGATTCCACCCTTGCTTTACTCGTCTGCGCGGAAGCGGTAAGGAGAAGAGGCAGACCTCTTACCGACGTCGTGGGAATAACGATGCCCTGTTTCGGAACTACCGACAGAACTTATAATAATTCCGTTACCTTAATGCGGAAACTCGGAGTAACGTATCTCGAAATACCGATTAAGGAAGCCGTAATTCAACATTTTAAGGATATAGGACAGAATAAGGACAAGTTCGACCTCACCTTCGAAAACAGTCAGGCGAGAGAAAGGACGCAGGTCCTTATGGACTACGCCGGGAAGATAGGCGGTTTCGTCGTAGGCACGGGCGACCTTAGCGAACTCGCTTTAGGTTGGTGCACCTACAACGCCGACCACATGAGCATGTACGGCGTAAACTGCGGTATACCGAAGACTCTCGTAAGATGGATGATAGACGTGATTAAAGAAACCGATTCTTTCGTCGCGAGCAAGGAAGTATTGTCCGATATACTCGACACTCCCATAAGCCCCGAACTGCTCCCCCCCGACGCAAACGGAAAAATCGCCCAGCAGACCGAAGAGATAGTAGGACCGTACGCGCTGCACGACTTTTTCCTTTACTATACCGTCCGTTTCGGCTTTACTCCCGAAAAGACGTATCTTCTCGCGAACAAGGCGTTTGAAAAGGATTTCGACAAAGCCACCGTAAAGAAATGGCTCGTCACTTTCTACCGCCGCTTTTTCAGTCAGCAGTTCAAGCGTAGTTGTTTACCCGACGGCGTGAAGATAGGAAGTATATGTCTTTCTCCGAGAGGCGACTGGCGTATGCCGAGCGACGCGGACGGCGGCGACTTCGTAAAACGAGCGGAAAATTTACCGGAATAGAAAAAATCACCGAAAACGGCGCGGACTTAATAGGTTTACGCCGCTTTTCTTATAAAATCAACGGTCGAAAGGCGAGTTTCGGTTCTATAAAAAATCCCGATAGACGTTGTTTTGTCGGCGATTTTGTGCTATCATAAATAATAGATTATTTCTCATATAAGGAGTTTACATGGCGGATAAATTCGTAATAAACTTAAGCTGCGCGTCGCAAATCGGTTACTATATGGTTCAGAACGGAATTTCGCCGATACAGAGGCTGTATATTAAGAACAATTCTACCGAGAACGTGGAAAACGCCGTCGTCGCAGTGACGTCGACGCCCGCGTTTATACTGCCCGAAGAGAGGATAGTGGACGTCTTTCAAGCGAGGGCTAATTTAAGGTTCGACACCTTCGGAAAGCTGTCGCCGCTTTTTATGGTTGCGCAGGACAGACACGTAGACGGAACGGTCACGGTAAGAGTCGTCGTAAACGGCGAAGTAGCGGCGGAAAGCACCGTAAACGTATCCGTTCTGGCGTTTAACGAATGTAATCTTCTCAATCCCGAATCGATAGCCACTTTCGTAAGACGTACGCAGGATATAAACAGGTATATAAATTTAGCGAAAAAAAAGCTCGCCGACTGGCATATCTCCGATAAAGGCAACGGCTACGGAAACAACGGCAAAAACGCCGTCCGTAACTATTTTGCGGCGTGTTACAGCGTTATTGCCGAAAACGGATTTATAAGGCAACAGCTCCCGTCTTCCGCGGAAACCGCCATAATTACCGATTTCGGAGAGGTCTTCGACAGTAAAATAGCCACCCCGTTGGAACTTGCGCTCGTACTTGCTTCGATGGCGGAAGGGGCGGAGTTCAATCCCGTCATAGGTTCTGTCGACGGCAAGTTTTACGTCGGTTGTTTTCTTACCGAACAGTGTTTTAACGACGTCGTGACGGACGATCCGTCGGCGATATCGGGAAAAACCGGTTCGAACGAGCTGTCGGTGATTTCCGTTGACGCTCTTTACGGCGGCGAATCCTTTGAAAAAGCCGAGAAAAACGCAAACGTCGCTATCAGAAAAGCTAATTTAGCCGACTATTTCGTCGATATAAAACGGGCGAGAATAATGGGCGTTAGACCGTTGCCGAACAGGGTTAAGACCGAAGTAGGGTACGACCTTATCGAAAGCTCCGACTACGTCACGGCGAAAGCTCCGAAAAAAATCAAGGAATATTCCGCCGATATTACCGGCGAAAACGTTTATTCGAGAGAAAAGCAGTGGGAAAGGCGGTTGCTCGAACTCGATTTAAGAAACGGACTTCTCAATTTCCGCGTTTCCGCCACCGCGGTAAAGGTTCTTACCTGCGCGTTGGAAGATTTCGTCGAAAACGTGATGAATACGAAACAGTTTACTTTTCACCCCCGTCCTTCCGACGTTAAGGAGGGCGACGAGAAGTATTCGGCGACCTTCGACGACGCGGAAACCCTCAAACCTCTTAAAGATTACGTTAAATACGAGTACCTTAACAAAAAATTGCATACGGTATACTCCGGTAAAGAACACGAAAAGACTTTGCTTAACCTTTTCAGAAAGGGCAAAACTTTGCAGGAAGAGTCGGGCGATTCGAGCCTTTATATTTGCGCGGGATTTTTAAGGTGGAGAGAAAACGACGACGACGGTTTCAAATACGCTCCCGTTCTTTTGTTCCCCGTGTCGATAAAGAAGAGAGGGGTATCTTCTCCCGTGTATACCGCCGACGTAGCAGTGGAAGACGCGCAGATTAACTGCACCTTGCTCGAATTCTTATATCAGGAATTCAATCTCGATATGCGGGGATTAGGGAACGTTCCTTTGACCGATTCGAGCAGCGTTATGGCTGTCGTAGCGAGAATAAAGAAAGAAATTTCCGACCGGAAGGGGTGGATTATTACCGATAACGTGTTTATGAACGCCCTGTCGTTTACTAATTATCTTATGTGGAACGACGTAAGACTTCATATAGACAAAATGAAGGAGTCGCCCCTTATACGCTCCCTTATCGGAAACAGTCTCGACCCCGAATGTAATTGTTCCGCCGACGAAACGTTGACTTCCGACGACGCGTATATAGACAAAGAGGGTATGTATCTGCCCATAAGCGCCGACTCTTCGCAGTACGAAGCGATAGCCTCTTCGTTAAGGGGTTCTTTCGTCCTGCACGGACCGCCCGGAACGGGTAAGTCGCAGACAATAACGAATATTATAGTCAACAACATAGTCCGCGGCAAGAGGGTGCTGTTCGTCGCGGAGAAGATGGCGGCGTTGAACGTGGTTTATAAACGGCTTAAAGATATAGGCGTGGGAGATTTTTGTCTCGAACTCCATTCCGACAAGACTCATAAGACCGACGTATTATCGCAGATTATCCGTACCCTTAATCTTACTCCCGACGTCGCGGAAAACGATTCCGCCGAAAAGCGCGAAGAGATAGCCGCCGACGTGGATAAGTTAAGTTCGGAAATAAACGCTATGCACAGGAAGAGATATTTAGGTTTTTCCCTGTACGAAGCGATGCTTGCCTATCTCGATAACGCCGACGCCCCCGACTGCCTTAGGATAGACAATTCGTTCTACGAAAAACTTACTTTGACTTCCTTTAACAAGCATCTCGATTTGCTTACCGAGCTTGCGTTACGGGCAAAGGAATGCGGAGATATAGAAAAATCCCCCTTTAAGTTTATAGGAAGGTTCGATTACAGCGAAGAGTGGAGAGAAGACGCCGACGCTATGCTTTCCGTCTACCTTATGGAATTGAAGCATCTTAAACAGTACGCGAGGGAGTTGCAGACCTTGTTTAATATGCGTACGATTTCTCTGACGGGCGAAAAGTTAAAGGCGTTGTATATAATAGCCGACGCGTTGATTAACGATAAAAACGTCGTTAAGTTTTTCGTCAACGCCCGCGCGGCAGACAACGCGAAAGGGGTGGCGGAATCCTATTCCGAAGCGGTAAAGCACGGCAAGTCGATAGCCGAAGGATACGAAAAGGCTTACGGAAAATATCCCGAAAAGATAAGCGTAGACGACGTAAAAGCCGCCAAAGCGAAACCGTTGTTCATACCGAGAAGCGTCAAAAAGATTATGCCCGCCGACCTCGACAAAGAGGGCAGGGCGGAATTCTTCGAGCTGCTCATAAAGTACGAAGAAAACCGCGAGATTATAAAAAATCGTCGCAAAGAGATAGCCGACTTGTTCGGAATGAGCGTCGACGACGAGAGGCTCGACAAAGAGATAAAAAAGATAAACGAACTTTACGAGTGCGCGAAAGTTCTTTTTGCCGACTGCGATTACAGACAGTTCGAAGACCGTTGCAGAATTCTTTCCGAAAAGAAACCGCATATCCTTATGGAATACTACGTCAGAGCGTACGAAACCGAAACTTCTGCCAAGGATAAATTCTCGGAATTGTTCCGCATAAACAGAAAAAATCAAAAAGACGAAATAAATTCCACGATAGATTACGTCACGAACATAGAAAAAAATATCGACTATATACCGAGTTGGTGCAGGTATCAGTCGATAGTGGAAAGGTGCGGAAAAGAAGGGTTCGATTTCGTGCTGGAACCGCTTTCTACGGGAGCAATCACGGCAGAAGACGTGTTGCGCAGTTTCAAGAAGTGCGTTTATTACAACTTTATTCGCAGCGAACTGTATCTCGACGAAGTATTGTGCCGTTTTTCCGGGCTTACGCTGGAAGAGACGATGCAAAAATTCAAGACCCTTTCCGACGAGTACGAAAAACTTACGCGTACCGATATATATAACGCTCTCGTATCCCGTTTGCCGAAGACCGACACCGCGGGAGAACACAATCTCGAAAGGGTAATGTTGTATCGCGCCGAAAAGACGAACATGCAGGGGACTACCATAAGATCGCTTTTTAAGCAGATACCTGAAATTCTCAAAGCGACTTGCCCTTGTATGCTTATGAGTCCCGTATCCGTGGCGCAGTATCTCGACATAGAGGGGGATAAGTTCGATTTAGTAGTGTTCGACGAAGCCTCGCAAGTACCTACATGCGAAGCGGTGGGCGCAATAGCAAGGGGCAAGAACGTCATTATAGTCGGAGACCCGGAGCAGTTGCCGCCGACGTCGTTCTTCCATACCGATTACAAGGACGACAACCATTACGAAGTGGAAGACCTCGAAAGTATTCTCGACGACTGCCTTGCCATAGGTATGCCCGAAAGACACCTCCTGTGGCACTACAGAAGCAATCACGAAAGTCTTATCGCTTTCTCGAACTCGTTCTTTTATCATAACACCCTTCTTACCTTCCCGTCGCCGAACGAACTCAACGCGAAAGTTCGTCTCGTGTACGTGGACGGCGTTTACGAAAGGGGCGGAACGAAACAGAACAAAAAGGAGGGCGACGTCCTTATAAAACACGTGTTGGAACGCCTGAAAAACCCCGCGGAAAGGAACCGTTCCATCGGAATAGTTACTTTCAACACGGCGCAACAAAACTACATAGAAGACAAACTTACCGCAACTATTCACGACGCCGGTCTGGACGAACTTGCGTTCGACCGCGACGAACCGCTTTTTATAAAGAATCTTGAAAACGTGCAGGGCGACGAACGCGACGTAATACTTTTCAGCGTGGGGTACGGACCCGACGGCAACGGGAAACTGTCGCTTAACTTCGGACCGATTAACCAACAGGGGGGATACAAACGCCTTAACGTAGCCGTGACGAGAGCGAGGACGGAAATGGTCGTGTTCAGCTCGATAACGGGCAATATGATAGACCTTAACCGCACCGACAGCGCGGGAGTAAAAGCCTTTAAGGCGTTCCTCGATTACGCGGAAAAGGGTCCCGATATGCTCGCAATAGATGCCGATAATGCAAGTTTGGCGACGAAAGGGCTTGGTGAAAACATAGCCCGCGACCTTAAAGACAGAGGCTTGGTATGCGAAAGCAATTTGGGCGTGTCCGACTTCAAGATAGACGTGGCGGTGGTAGACCCGAGAGACAAGGATAAATATATTCTCGCCATTATAATAGACAGCGAAAACACCGCTCGAATACAATCGGTTAAGGACAGAATAACGATGCAGACGAAGATACTCAAAAAGCTCGGTTGGAACACCTACAACCTTTGGAGTATCAATTACTACAATAACCCCCGTCGCGAAATCAACAAAATAAAAGAACTTATCGCCACGCTTACCGAAAAGAAAGTCGTGTCGAAGAAGACTATCAAGGAAGCTATGTCGCGTTACAAGCAGACCTATAAGAGCCTGTATATAAAACCGTCGGCAAAGAGCGGCGTGGACTACGTGATGAATTTTGCCAACGAAGAAGCTATACTTGCCAAGATAAGACAGGTGATAGAAACCGAATCGCCTATGGAAGCCGGGTATCTTACCGATAAAATGCTCGCCGCCTACTGCGTGCCGCGTACCGCGAAAAAAGCCGTCGCGCAGATTAACGCGTATATTGCCGAATACGAAAGTTTCCGCAAGGAAGAAGGCGGCAAAGTCTTCTACGTGGACAAACCCGTCAACACGTTCCGCCCGGTGGACGAAAGAGTGCCGAGAGAAATCGTAAAGATTTATCCCGACGAAATTCTCGCCGCCGCAAAGTGCGCGATAGAAACCGCCGTCAATATCGACAAGGAAGACTTGATTAAGGAAGTTTTCCGCCTGTTCAACGTTCCTAAAAGAACGAAATCCGCTACCGAGTGGGTGGACTCCGTAATAGAAAACGCCATCTCGAAAGGCGATATAATAGTAACCCCCGAAGGTTATTGCAAGATATAATATTAGTTTGGCGTTACAAAAAATTACGCCCCGAACGGTAAATTCGGGGCATTTTTATTAGATTTTGAAAGGGTAAATTCGGCGATTTACCACTTGTTTTCGACGTATTCGCAGAACGCGTACATATCTTTAATTTCGAGAACTTTGCCGTCGTCGAGAGTTACCGTTCCGTTCCAGAGACCGTGCACCTGATGAGAGTGCATACGGGCGATATCGAGTACGTTGGTGTCGGAGTGGTGGTCGTAGACGGGAGTCATCGTCATATCGAACCTGCCGTCCTCGGAAACGAAGCGCCATTTATCCATATACTTATCGGGCTTCGGGAAAACTTCCACGTCGACCGAGCCTATCTTGTGAGCCTTGCCGTCGTAGAAAAGACAGGTTTCCGTAGCGTTGTCTTCGTTGCCGATGCCCCAGGTTATTTCAAAGCCGAAGATATGTTTTTTGCCGTCCTCGTCTTTAAGATACGTTGCGCCGTTGCCCCAGTACCACACGCTCTTGTAAGGCCAAACGCCGCGTCCCCAGTCGAGTACGCAGAAAGTGTCGTCTTTCGAGAATTCTATCTTCTCGTCGCCGACTTTGAAGTATCCGCAAGCGGGCATACAATTTTGTTTCATCGTCATAAAAAATCTCGTGGGGAGATATTCGCCGTTCTTTTTGAAAGGGGTGACTATCGTGATGTTTTCGTGGTTTTCGAAAAGGTCCATCGTAAAGACGGTTTCTACAAATCCGTCTTTACTCGGTCCGCGGAAACGCACCGTACGGGTGGTTTCTTTCGTGTCCGCGAAGAATTCAAAGTTTTTGTTGACGTAATGCACGGTATTCGGACGGTCGCCGTTTTCGGGAAGTATATGCGACGGCTTATTTTTTCCGCCGAGCCATAAGTCCATGGAAGAAACGATTTTTTTCTCTTTTCCGCTCACGTCGACGAGAGTCGCCGAAGCGTATCCGCCGATAGAAATGTTGGCTATGGATATCTGAACCATATATTTACCGTTCCCAAACTGATAAAAATCCCATTCTTTGCCACGCCAATGCGGTACGGCTAAGTTACGGTCGTATTCGAATACGTTACGTCTTGCCCAACCTCCCTTTACGAGCAAGTTGCCGCCGTCGTCCAAGAGTCTCGTTTTGTCGACGTACTCTACCTGATTGCGTTTGTAGCCTAATTCTTGCCAACCGACGTAAGTCTTTTTCATTATGTATCCTCCCTGAAATAAATAATATTTTTCGGCTTGCCGCGATATGTGGGAAGCAAACCTTAAAGTACGGTTATTCCGTGGCGGGCAATATCCCGTCTCTGAACGCTGTGTAGCGACTGTACCACGCTTTGTTTTCGTCAAGTTCCGCCACTATTTCTTCCACGTCGATATTCTCGTCTTTAAGGTCCTCTTCGGATAGACCGACGAGTTTAATAAAATCGGCGAAAGGCACGATTTTGTCTTTTTTCGCGTAGCGGCGGTTCCACTCTCTGTCGTTCAACGTGACGTAAAAGACTTTTTTCGATACGCAGGCGTAACGCAGATTTTTTTCGGTCATCGCTTTGAGAATACGCAGCATTTGCTTAAAATGTTTGCTCTCGTATTCCGACGGAAAGCCGTATTTGTCGCCGTCGCAAACGGCTTGATTGTGGTCTACGTACTGCTGAAAGATTTTTCGGTTGCGTTTGCCCATAGCGGAGGATTCGACGTATCCGAAAGCGTTGCCTTCCACGATATGGTTTTCAAACACCTGACAAAGTACCGGGTAATTTTTTATGAGTTCGGAAAAGGTCATTTTTTTATCGTCGCACATATATTTAAGAACCTCTTTCGTAAGTTCGGCGTCGGAAACAGCCGAGTGGATTTGTTCGTGCGATTTTTCGGGGAAGAAGTCGGAATAAAGCTCAATAAGACGCAACCTCGTTTCTCTGCCGTAAATTTGCCTTGCCACTTCCTGCGTGTCGATAAAACTGTAATTAAAAGAGGGCAAGCCGTAGCGTACGCAGTCGTTCAGAATATATTTCGCGTCGAAGTGGGTGGCGTGACCGACGGCTATAATATCGTTTGCGGTGAGAAGAGCTTTTATCTCTTCGTAGTACGCGGTGAATTTTTCTTTTTTGTAATATTCCGAATAGGGGCAGGAAAGTTTTATTTTTTGTATGGCGAAACCCTTTTTGTCGAAAACCGCCCCCGGGTTGATTATCATATTGTCTTTTTTGATGACGTTAAAATCGCTGTCGGTAAGAATATATCCGAACTCGCATATTTTACCTTTCCCGTCGAAACAGTTTGAACATTCGGTATCGAAAAACAGTAGTCTCATTCTCTTTCCCTTTCGTTCAGCAGGAAACGATAAGCATCATCTTAAAACGTTCTTTTCCGTAAACGGCGTGGGGAATATCTTTCGGCATTATTATCGTTTCGCCCGATTTGACTATCCTTTCTTTGCCGTCCACGGTAAATTTGCCTACCCCGTCAAGCACGGTCGCCATTGCGTCGCCGCCTGCGGTGTGGGTGGAAATTTCTTCGCCTTTTTCAAAAGAGAACAGCGTCACGCTGACTTTCTCGTTTTGTACGAGCGTCTTGCTGACTATCTGTCCTTCTCTGTATTCCACTGCGTTTTTAAGTTCGATGACTTCGTCTTTAACGATATTTTTATACACTTTTATACCTTCTTTTTGGTTTTTATAATCATTATTACCGCGCCGATAAGCAATACCGCCCCTGCTACGGAAACGGCTACTATTTCTTTCGTCCCGAATAAAGCGGTCTTTTCGGTAGCGGTAGTCGTTTGCGACGAACTCGCCTTAAACACTACCTTTACGGAAATTTTTCCGTCGGGCATAATAAAGGAGATAACGTTGCCGCGTCTTTCGGTTACTACGGCTTCGCCGTCGCAACTTACGAGGACGTAATCGAGAGCGTAGCCTTTTTCGTAATTACTTAACGTTATTTCGACGAGACTGCCCGCGGTCATTTCGCCCTCTATCGCTATCTGCGAGTGTTCGCATTCGATACTGTCTATCGCCGATTCGGGATTCGCGTCTTCGCCGTCGACGGGTTCTTTATTGCCGTCGTCGGAATAGGCGGAGGGATAATCGGCGTAAAGAACCATATTTTCTTCCACCGTAACGGGAAAAGTCACTTTTTCGGTGAGGTTTTCGTCGTAATAGTATTCGGCTTCTTCCTCCGACAGGTCGCTTGCGTACAACGTATCGCCCGCAGAAAAACTTAAATCGGTCTCTTCATCTCCTCGTATAGTAATCGTGCAAACGGGACGAGACGTTATGACGCCTATAAAAGTAATCGTATATCTTCCGTCTGCGAGAGTAGCGTCGTCTAAGGAAAGAACGTACGGGAAATTAACGGTCGAACCGTTCAGTTCCCACGAATAGCAGTATTCGTCCGTGTCTAAATCCGAGTACCCTTCGTATATAGTAAAGCCTTCGTAAGAAGGGATTTCCGCAACGATTTGCCCGTCTATCGAATAAATTACGACGATTTCGACGGGGTCGGCGGCGGCGTACGCCGCGTTGAACGAAACCGTTCCGCAAAGGACCGCGATTACTGCGACTAATATAATAAGACTTAAAGCCGATTTTTTACGCATAATGTAATTTTAGCACAAAAAAAGTCGTATTTCAATAGCGACGGAACAAAATATTGCAGGTAAAATAAAGGTTTTTTGAATACGAAAAGGAATTTTGCGAAAACTATTTGAAAACAATCGAAACGGAACGGGTAAATGGGTAAGCCGAAAAACATTCTCAAAAAAATATTTTGTCAGCCGTTTTCGACAGCGGCAAACGGGGCAAAACGCATAATAGAAAAGATAAAAAACTCGAAGATATGGCAAAAGTATTTCGGCGCGCCGCAGAGTAAGATTAAGACGGGGCTTTATCAAGGGACTTTCGTCAATCTTATTTACGCCGCGTTCAGACTTATTACGGGGATACTGTTTTCTTCGGTGTGGTTTATTTCTATGGGGGTGTACTATCTCGTGTCGGGTTGTATGAAGATATTGTTGCTCGTTTGGTACGGCAAAGCGGACGGTATGCGAGGGAGAGACAGGCTCGTGTACGAATATAACCGTTATTCCGAGACGGCAAGGTTGCTGCTTCTACTCGACGTACCGATGAGCGGAATGATTCTTCTTATGATAGTCACCGACGCCGGATACGTCTATTCCGGGTGTACGATTTACGTTTCCGCAATATATACTTTATATATGGCGGTAATATCGGCGGTCAACGTGGTGAAAACGCGTAGGCTCGGCAGTCCGATATTCTCCGCGGCGAAAGTCCTTAACTTTACGTCGGCAATGATGTCGGTGCTCGGTTTGCAGACGGCGATGATATCGGCTTTCGCCTCCGCAAACAAAAGTTTGAGATTCGTATGCAACGCCGTCACGGGAGGAATAGTGGGCGTGGCGGTCGCGGCGATAGCGATATATATGACGGCATATTCTTATAAGGCGAAGAAAAAGCTCTTTTCTGCGGAATAAAAACCGAACGCGGTAACGACATTATAAAAAAGGCGAACGCAATTCACGTTCGCCTTATCGGTCGAGGAAAAAAATTATTTGTTTTCTTCCGAAGAGTCGGATTTCGTTTTTTCGTTATTTTCCGCTTCTCCGTCCGAATCCTTTTCGTCGTCCGACGCTACGGGACGGGGGTCGTCTTCGGGAGCGGGGAGAGTGGTTATTATATCCTTTTCGTTTACGATAATAGTCGACGCTTTGTCGAAAGCGGGCGTTATTATAGGTTCGTCCTTTTTCTTGCTTTCTTCTTCGCGTTTGGCGAGTTTTTCGTCGATATAGGCGTTGATTTCGTCAAGAGGTCTTTTTTCCATAAGCATATCCACTTCGTCGCCGTAAATGGTCTCTCTGTCGAAAAGGAGTTTTACCATGTTGTCGAGGATATCCTTGTTGTCGCGCAAGCATTGAAGGGCTCTCTTGTAGTTGACGTCTATAATCCGTCTTATTTCTTCGTCTATTATAGAAGCCACTTCGTCGCCGTAGTTTACCTGCGTCTGATAATCTCTTCCGATAAATACTTCCTGTTCGCCGCCGAAGAACACGTTGGGAAGTTTTTCGCTCATACCCCATTCGCATACCATACGACGGGCGATTTCGGTCGCGCGTTTTATATCGTTGCTTGCGCCGGTGGATACGTCTTCTATCACTAATTCTTCGCTGGCTCTGCCGCCGAGCATCATAGCTATTTCGTCGTTAAGACGATTTTTCGTGACGTGACTGTCGTCGTTTTTCGGACGAGAGAGGGTATAGCCTGCCGCCATTCCTCGGGGAATAATGCTTACTTCCTGCACCGCGTCGCAGTATTTCATAAGTTTGCCGACTATCGCGTGTCCCGCTTCGTGATAAGCGGTGATTCTCTTGTCGGCTTCGGTAATTATTCTGCTCTTCTTTTGCGGTCCCGCGATTACCTTATTGATACCTTCGAGAATATCGGTCATTACGATTACCTGACGGTTGTTTCTCGCGGCGAGAATAGCCGCTTCGTTAAGAAGGTTCGCTATATCCGCGCCCGAAAATCCGCTCGTCATTCTCGCGAGGAGTTTGAAGTCGATTTCGGGGGAGATGGGTTTGTTGCGAGCGTGAACCTTGAAGATGGCTTCTCTTCCTTTCACGTCGGGGATATTTACGTAAATTTGTCTGTCGAATCTGCCCGGACGGAGCAAAGCGGGGTCGAGAATGTCCGCTCTGTTGGTCGCAGCCATGATTATTATTCCGTCGTTTGTGTCGAAACCGTCCATCTGCACGAGCAACTGGTTAAGAGTCTGTTCTCTTTCGTCGTTGCCGCCGCCGAGCCCCGCGCCTCTCTGTCTGCCCACGGCGTCGATTTCGTCGATAAAGACTATGCAGGGCATATTCTTTTTAGCCTGCGCGAACAAGTCTCTTACTCTGCTTGCGCCCACGCCGACGAACATTTCCACGAAGTCGGAACCGGATATGGAGAAGAACGGAACGTTGGCTTCGCCGGCTACCGCCTTCGCGAAGAGGGTTTTACCCGTTCCCGGAGGACCTACGAGAAGCACGCCTCTCGGAATTTTCGCGCCGAGGTTAATGTATTTTTTCGGAGATTTAAGGAAGTCCACTATTTCTTTCAACTCTTCCTTTTCTTCTTCCGCGCCCGCTACGTCGGAGAATTTAACTCTGGTATTGTTGGAAATTCTCGCTTTCGTCTTGCCGAAAGTAAGCACGCCGTTGCTGCCCTTTCCGCCGCGAATGGATACGAACATCAATATCGCAAGTCCTATTATAAGGACGAAACTTAATATCGATATGATGGTAGACCAATTAGTGCCGGCGTTGGGGTCGTTGAGATTGACGTACGGCATGACGTAATTTTCGCCGTTTTTATTGTGTTTTTCCACTATGTCGGACATAGTGTCGGCGACGTTGTTACGGGAATCGACTACCACTTTGAAGTCGCTTTTTTTGTCGTTTTTCTTGAATTCGTCGAGCGAATATCCTTTTCCGTTAAGTTTTCCGTTAAGGGCGGATTCGTCTTCGACTTTCGAAATAAGCACTCTCGCGGTGTAATTCCCGGTCATGATTATACCCTGAACTCTACCCGCTTCGGCGTATTCGAGAAATTCGGAATAGCTCACGACAGGCACCCTATCGGCACCCAAAGTCTGCATTAAGATTACCACAACTGCGATTATCAAAACGATGGCTATCAAAACGAATATCATTGATTTCTTATTGTTCTGATTTCTTTCCGGCATTTTTTCTATTTCCTCAAAGGTTAAAATTTTTTTTATTTTAGCATAAACGTCAGGTTATTGCAACAAAAGAAACGGTTTAGTGACAGCCGAACTAAGTTGTTTTCGGCTTAAACAAACGTACTCGGAGGGTACCGATGACTTAAAATGTCGCGTTACGCCGAAAAGCGCGAAGGTATAAGACGTTTTCTCGAAACGTAAGGCGACAATTTAAGTCTGCGCGCGTTAATTTCCCCCCGGAATCCAACGTTAGCTTCGATATAAAGACGGCGTTCAGACGAGAGTTTCTTCCCCGACCGTCGTATTGATTTTATGCCGGTCTGCATAATTTAGTCTTAAATCTTTCACGAGGGTATAAATTTTTGCGGCGGTTTTTTCGGCGAGGGCGTCCACGAACGCCTTTTCGGCAAGGAGAAGGGAGCGGAGATTGTCTTCACTTTTTTCCGCAACCACGCAAAGGACGGTCATGTCGCCGAATTTCGTCAGGTCTTTTTTTAACGCGGCGCCCGCCCGCAGTCCGCTTAACGAGTACTTCACTCTGCCTACGTCGGTCTTTTTGCCCAAACAGGCGTCCACTGCGATGACTACGCTGTGCGGGTGATGAATTTTAATAAACTCTACGTAGCGTTCGTAGTTTATTCCGTTGACGGGGCGGGAAGATTTGCCGTAAACGTAGGCGTTCACCCCGAGAGAAATCAGATTGTCGCCCACTTTCGGACCGACGCTGTCGCCCGACACGTTCACCGTGCCGACGCAAAGGATTACGGGTTTTTGAAAAGTAATTTTTTCCATAAGACGGAGTTTTCCCGTAATCGGTCGATTTATTCGTAAAGTAAGGAGCAATCGGAAAAGGAGTGGCTTAGGTGCGTTGATTTTTCGCGAAAACGGAGCGTAGGCGTACTAAGTACGGTAGACGACGCTTTCGTGAAAGCAGCAAAAAACTTTGATATATATCCGCTTTTTGTAGTTATTTTACCATATATCGCTTGTGTAAAATTACTTCCCCCCGTTTTTTGCTGCGTAAAGCAAAGTACATGGGACACTACGAGGGAATATTTGTTCTTGACGAAGTTCGGTTTACAAAGTATAATAATCGTGTATATATATGTGATATGCGAGCGCATACACGCACGGAGGGTATATGACGGGTATAATTTTGGACGTCGCGGTGGTTGTAATAACGGTGCTGCTTCTTATTTTCGGCATCTGGAGAGGAATGTACAAACTTATTTTCGGTTTGGTATCGGCATTGCTTGCGATAGCGCTTACTTTGATATGCGTTTCTCCCGTGTCTACTCTTATCGTAGACAAGACTACGCTTGACGAAAGACTGGCTTCCGCCATAGACAAACCTCTCTCTACCGCTTTGCCTAACGGCGACGTGGTAATTCAGCTCCTCGACCTTGACGGCGACGGCAACGCTACCGAACTCGGTTTCGTCGTGGAAGGGGAACAGCATCCTTTTGCCGACCTTCTCAAAGGCACGCCCTATTCGATGCTCAGCGGCGTGGTCGAAAACGCGGTTAAAGGAAGAATAACGGAAGAATCGAGCGAAGTTACGTTCAGAGCGGCTCTGACGGCGTCGCTTACCGCTTATATAATAATGGCGATAGTTTTTATTCTGCTAATGATTATCTTCTCGATACTCGTCGCGCTGATTATGAAACTTATTAAAAAATTCGTCACGCACACGTATCTCGGGCATTTCGTCGACAAACTGCTCGGAGCGGTGCTTGGACTTGCGATAGCCGCCGTCATTATATTCGGCGCGCTCGCCATAATAAAGATGCTGGGTACTTACGAATGGATAATCCCCGTCAATAATCTTATCGAAAGCTCCACTCTTACGAAAATTTTGTATAACAACAACTTCCTTTATACCTTTATCGTGGACAAAGTGGACCTCAAAGGTCTCATCGATAAAATCATAGCAAGCGTCGGCGGCGGGACGAAAGGCGATGAAAATTCGACGAAGGAAATCATCGGAGCGGTGAAAGACGTCGTCGGAATAACTAATTTTTAAGAGGTGAACGTATGAAATTTACCGGATTTTCTTCAGGTTGCGTAGGCAAAGCTCTGACCGTAATACTTTGCATATTGCTCGGTATGATTATAGCGATAGGAGGCGAGGCTCTCGCCGGATACATATTGCTTACTCGCGACGGAATGGTCGGGTACGTCGCCGATAAAGTAAACGGCGATTCCGAAAAGCCCACTCTCGTTTTCGACGACGAAACGAAATCCAAGAGTATTCTTGCGTGGGGACAGGAGATAATGACCGCCGTGGGCGACTTGTCCAATCAGGAAATAGGTTCTTTGGAAAAACTTATCGGTATGTCGATAATAAGCGACACCGTATCCGACGCAATGGGAGTCGACGCCGAAAAAATCAAAGCTTCAACCTTAAACAATATCGGCGAAACCGTCAGCAATAACCTTACTTTGAATACCGCGCAGGATAAATTCAAAATTGCTTTGCCCAAAGACATACCGTTGTTCAGCGACGAAGAATTTTTGGCTAAACCCCTCAGCGAAGCCTTCGAAGGATTTACCGACCATAAATTATCCGATTTTATCAACGTCACCGACGATACCAACAGCGTGCTGAAAGAACTTTCCGGCGTGTCCATAAGCGAATTGCAGGGCAAGGCGGGAGACGAAAAGATAAAGAGTATGTGCTTAGGGCAGATAATGACTATCGACGCTTCTTCGAGCAAAATTCTCAAAGCCCTCAAAGACTGTTGCATCGAAAGTCAGTGGACGGACGAAACGAAGACCGCGTATAAGACCAAGGAAATCACCGAAATAATCGACGGCGAAAAAGTCACGAGGACGGTGGAACTTATGGGCATCAACGAGAGGATAGAAACCCTCCTCGTGTCCGAAGTCGTGGATATAAACGACGACAGTAACGTTATTTTGCGTAAAATGCGTGACGAAGGACTTAAAATAACCGAACTCGGAGGAAAGAAAGTCACCGATTTGGTAAACGATACGAAGATAGGCGAAATAATCACGATAAACACCGAAGGCGCAGACAAGAGCGAACCTATAATGATAGCTTTGAAAGACGTCAAGATAAGCGGACTCAACGACAAAATGAAGACGCTCAAGATAAACGAAATTTTCGCCGAAGAAAAGTTGGCGACGGGGGCTCTCAGCCTTATCCCCGCCGATACCGTAATAAGCGATATACCGAGCGAAATGACCAAGATTATGCAGTCGGCTACTACCGCTACTCTTAAAGGCAAAGGATTGATAAACGCCGATTTAAGCACTCTCGACAATCCGTCGAAGTTCAAGAAAGAACAAAAAGCGTTTATTCTTAACAGCAACGTGGGACAGATGATGGAAGGACTCATCGAATTCGTAGCCGATCCTATCGACACGACCGTCATACCGCCGAAGCCGAAGTACAGTCATATCGCGCCCGACCAAAGGACGATTAACGAAACTTCTTTCTCTTCTCTTACCGCTTTCGTCGCGGCGTACAGGCAATTCGAGACGGTGACCTTTGCTTCCGACGTGACGGTTACGATAGACGCGGCAGCCGACGCAAGCTTGCTCAAAGAAATAGGCGGCGTAGAATATTACTGTATACCCGTATTTAACGGTATAGCCGATACCGCCGTAACGATTACTTTCAACGGCGGCGACGTTCGTCTCGCGGTATACGACACCGCTACGGACGCAGAAGGCAACGTAACGAGGACTTTATCCCGCAGTCAGTACGCTTACGCATACTTTACCAACGTGACCGAGATAGCCGGAGCGTACGCGACGGTAGGCGAAATCGCAGCCAACGAATTAGGCAGATAGAGGGAATGAAAAACTTTTACGTTTCCGTAATATCGATAGAAGAAAAAGGCGCAGGAATTCTACACGAGAACGACTGCGCCGTTCTTTTGCTCGGACTGAAAAAGTGCCGTACTCTTGCCGAAACGGCGGAACTTTTTCCGATAGGCTGTATTGCTACGAGCGAGACGGCGTCTTTTCTCGAAAAAGACAAGCTATTATATATTGATAAGAGAAACAATCCCGATTTGACGCTTGCCGTGAGAGAAGCTCTCTGTCACGGAGCGACGGGAGTGGCGATACCTTTCGGCAATAACCCAAACCGCCCTTATATAAGAGAGGGCAGAGCTTACACTAAGAAGGAACTTGCCGCCGCCGTGGGAGAAATAAGAAGACTTGCTCCGCTGTTCGGCAGAAAGTTTACCGAAGTTTGATTATTTACCCGTCGATTTTCGACGCAGGAGATATTTGCAGGGAAAGAACGTTAAAATCCGAACGATTTTCAAAGCGGCTTCTCGTAATAGGTTGATATATTATAAATTAGGGTATAGAATATATAGGCAAATATAAGGGGGGATAACTTTTCCCTGAAAAAAATCGGAGGATAATATGAGCGATAATTGCAGTCACGACTGTGGAAGTTGTTCGGAAAATTGCGCTTCTCGCGATATGAGAGAAAAACTCAACGCGAAAAGTTCTGTGAAAAAGGTAATAGGCGTAATCAGCGGCAAAGGCGGCGTGGGAAAATCTACGGTGACCTGTCTTCTTGCCGTGACCGCCGCGAAAAAAGGCTTGAAGACCGCCGTTCTCGACGCGGATATTACCGGCCCGTCGGTACCTACCGCTTTCGGTCTTACCGAAAAGGCGATGAGCGACGGCGAATTTATGTACCCCGTCGTTACGGCTAAGGGTATAGACGTAATGAGTATAAACTTACTGTTGGAAGACGTGACGAGTCCGGTCGTATGGAGAGGTCCGGTTCTTGCCGGCGCGGTAAAACAGTTCTGGACCGACGTCGTGTGGAAGGACGAGGACGTGATGTTCGTGGACTGTCCGCCGGGAACGGGCGACGTGCCGCTTACCGTATTTCAATCGGTTCCTCTCGACGGTATAGTGATAGTCACTACTCCGCAGGACCTCGTCACTATGGTAGTGGAAAAGGCAGTCAATATGGCTAAGATGATGAATATCCCCGTGCTGGGACTCGTGGAAAACATGAGCTACGCCGTATGCCCGAAATGCGGAGAAAAACTCGATATATTCGGAGCAAGTCACGTTGAGGCGACCGCCGAGAAATTCGGTATCGGACTCAACGTAAGACTTCCGATAAAATCCGACGTGGCAAAACTCTTCGACGAGGGCAAGATCGAGGACGCGGACGTCTCCGCCGTCGAAAAATTTTTTGACGGAGTTTTCGCGAGCGTGGAACAAGTGAAACGTTAGCCTTTTTCCAAAGGCGGTTTGAGGACGCCCGAAACATACGTTTGGGTTACTGTAACGAGAGGTAATTTCCCCGTGATTTTCGCGGGGTTACTTTTTGTATCAAAAGCCACCAAAACCACAATATATTGTGTCTGCAAAAAAACACTCAAACAATATATTGACAAGCAGGATACGCCGTGATATAATCAAACAGCACAACAAAAACGGAGGAGAACTTAGGTATGTTCAGAGTTAAGAAAAGAGACGGTAAAATAGCGTCGTTCGACATCAACAAGATTAAAGAAGCGATAAAAAAAGCGTTCGTAGCGAAAGAAATCGATTACAACGAAGATATAATAGATATGCTTGCCTTAAAGGTGAGCGCGGATTTTGCGCGTAAAATCAAGGACGGAATAGTCACCGTCGAAGATATACAGGACAGCGTGGAAGTTGTTCTTATTCAGGCGGGCTACGTGGAAGTGGCGAAGAGCTACATTCTTTATAGAAAACAAAGAGAAAAAATCAGAGATATAAAGTCCACCATCTTGGACTACAAGGACGTAGTGAACAATTACGTCAAGATTAACGACTGGCGAGTAAAAGAAAACTCCACCGTCACTTACTCCGTGGGCGGACTTATTTTAAGTAACTCGGGCGCCGTCACCGCCAACTACTGGTTGTCGGAGATTTACGACGAAGAAATCGCAAACGCGCACCGCAACGCCGACATTCACATTCACGACCTTTCCATGCTCACCGGTTATTGCGCCGGCTGGTCGTTGAAACAGCTTATAAAAGAAGGTTTGGGCGGTATCCCCGGCAAGATTACTTCTTCTCCCGCTACTCATCTGTCTACGTTGTGTAACCAAATGGTCAACTTCCTCGGAATTATGCAAAACGAGTGGGCGGGCGCGCAGGCGTTCTCTTCTTTCGACACCTATCTCGCTCCTTTCGTAAAAGCCGATAACCTTACTTACAGAGAAGTAAAACAGTGCATACAGAGCTTTATTTACGGCGTGAACACTCCCTCCCGTTGGGGCACGCAGGCTCCGTTCACGAACGTGACTTTGGACTGGGTGGTTCCTAACGACCTTGCCGAACTCAACGCTATCGTCGGCGGAAAGGAAATGGACTTCAAATATAAAGACTGCGTGGAAGAAATGCGTATGGTAAACAAGGCTTTCATCGAAATAATGATAGAAGGCGACGCCAACGGCAGAGGTTTCCAATATCCTATCCCCACGTATTCCATTACGAGAGACTTCGACTGGTCGGAGACCGAAAACAACCGTCTTTTGTTCGAAATGACCGCCCGTTACGGCACGCCTTATTTCAGCAACTATATTAACAGCGATATGGAGCCGAGCGACGTCCGTTCCATGTGCTGCCGTCTGCGTCTCGATTTGAGAGAATTGAGGAAGAAGAGCGGCGGATTCTTCGGTAGCGGCGAATCTACCGGTTCGGTAGGCGTAGTCACCATAAACATGCCGAGAATAGCATATTTAAGTAAGGATAAAAACGAATTCTACGAAAGACTTACCCGTCTTATGGACATATCGGCAAGAAGCCTTAAAGTAAAGAGAGATACCATCTCCAAACTCCTCGAAAACGGACTTTATCCGTACACGAAGCGTTATCTCGGCACTTTCAGTAACCACTTCTCCACGATAGGTCTCGTCGGTATGAACGAAGCCTGCCTTAACGCCAACTGGATAAGAGAAGACCTCACCCACAAAGCCGCGCAGGAATTCACCAAGGACGTCCTTAACTTCATGCGTAACAAGCTTAGCGACTATCAGGAAATGTACGGCGACCTCTACAACTTGGAAGCTACTCCTGCCGAATCGACCACTTACAGACTGGCAAAACACGACAAGAAGCGTTATCCCGATATAATCACCGCTTCCGAAAACGGACGTACTCCGTATTACACCAACAGCTCGCACTTGCCCGTAGGATATACCGAAGACATATTCACCGCTTTGGATATTCAGGACGAATTGCAGACCCTGTACACTTCGGGTACGGTATTCCACGCCTTCCTTGGACAAAAACTCCCCGACTGGAAAGCCGCGGCTAATCTCGTAAGAAAAATCGCCGAAAATTACAAACTCCCGTACTACACGCTCTCGCCGACTTATTCGGTATGCACCGACCACGGCTATATCGCGGGCGAATATTACGAATGTCCCAAATGCGGCAAGAAGACGGAAGTTTATTCGAGAATTACCGGTTATTACAGACCCGTACAGAACTGGAACGACGGCAAACGCGAAGAATTCGCTCATCGTAAAGTTTATAATATAGAACACAGCGTATTGCGTAACAGCCACGCTTCTTCCGCTTGCGGCTGCAAAGAAGAAAGCGAAAAGGCAGGAAAGGAATTGCTTCTCTTTACGACGAAGACCTGCCCCAACTGCAAAATGGCTAAAATGATGCTCGACAGAGCGGGCGTAAAGTACACCGCTATCGACGCGGAAGAACAAAAAGACCTTACTTATAAGTACGGCGTGCAGAAAGCTCCCACCTTGCTCGTTCCGAACGGCGATAAGTTCGACCGTTACGACAACGCAAGCGAAATAAAGAGATACGTCGAGGGCTTGAAATAATGAAAGACGTAATAGTAATCGGAGCAGGCGCAGCGGGTATGACCGCTGCGTTGTACGCGTTAAGGAACGGTAAAAGCGTTCTCGTATTGGAAGAAGAAACTTTGGGCGGACAGATAGCAAGCTCGCCGAGAGTGGAGAATTTTCCGTCGATTATGGAGATAAGCGGACTTGATTTTTCGAATAATTTATTTGAACAAATCACCGCGCACGGAGCCGATTTCGAGCTTGAAAAGGTAGAAAAGGTGGAAAAAAAGGACGATTATTTCGTCGTTACCACCGACTACAATACCCACGAAGCGAAAGCGGTCGTTCTTGCGACGGGAGTAAAGCATAAACACCTTAATCTTCCGAACGAGGAAAGACTTACGGGGCACGGCATAAGCTACTGCGCTATATGCGACGGAGCTTTTTACGGAGGCAAGGAAGTGGCTCTCGTCGGCGACGGCAACACCGCCTTGCAATACGCTCTGCTTTTGAGCAATTATTGTTCCAAAGTCTACGTTTATACCCTTTTCGATAAGTTTTTCGGCGACGCAAGTCTCGTTAAGGTACTCCGCTCCCGCGAGAATATAGAAGTAAGACCGAATACCGCAATATGCGGATATTTAGGGGAAGACAAACTCGAAGGAATAGTCTATAAAGAAAACGGCGAAACGAAAACCCACGACGTGGAAGCGCTGTTCGTCGCGATAGGACAGGTTCCCGACAACAAACGTTTCGAAAACGTAGTCGACCTTGACAAAAACGGATACTTCGACTGCGACGAAACTTGCAAAACCAAAACGCAGGGCGTGTACGTTGCGGGCGACTGCCGCAAAAAGGGCGTAAGACAACTTACCACCGCGGTAGCCGACGGCGCGAACGCAGCCATGGCGGCTTGCTCCTATATAGACTCGCTGTAATAATTAAAATTATCGATTAGAACGACGCTCTCGGAAACGGGAGCGTTTTTCCGTTAAAAAGAGCGAAAAGAGCGAATAAATTACGTTAAATTCCGCATATTTGGGAAATATGCAAAAAATATGCAAAAGGGTATTCCCTTTTTCCGCCGTGTCGTGTATAATGAAATCAAAGAAGACAATTAACAATTTTTGACGCAAACGTACAGAAGACTAAAATTTTGAATGAAAAAATACTATTGCAAGGGGGTATTCTATGGTTCGTATGAAAAAACCGACGTTAGTTCTATGTTCGATTTTGTTGTTGGTCGCGGCGGTATTGTTTTTTACGATAGGAACGGAGTCGCAGGCGGAAGCCGCGGAAATAAACGAAGCGGCGTACGAAATTTTGGTCGACGGAGAAACGGTTTCCGAAGTTGCGGTTAAACGCGGAGAGACGATTACCGTTACCGTCGGATACGAAGGGAATACGTATATTCCCGCTGTAATTCTTGGTAGCGACGAATATCATATCGCTATCGACGGAAACAGATTTTCTCTTCTCTCGGACAGTGTCGTCGGCGGCGAACTGTATTTGTATTTGACGATAGACAAGGATAATCAACTCGTGGAAATTCCTACGCCGTTGACCGTTTATCCGATTTTTGAAGACGATTTTAATTTAACGCAAACTATGACTCCCGACGGATACGAAATAAACGGTGAGTTCTCGTCGGCAAACGTAGTAGTGGATATGGCAGGCGAAGCGGTCGATACTACGTTAAGCGACGATGACGATATAAGCGGAATTCTCGCTTCGTCGGGCAAGGATAGCTACGGCAACGTTACCGTCACCGTCCGTAGTCTTACTTTAAGCGGCAGAAACAATTTAGGCAACGAAATGCCGTTCACCGTAGAAAACGGCGTAGCAAACCTGTCGATAGATGCTTACGCGACGAATAGCGCGCTCAGCGGTTCGGGAACGAGTAGCTCTCCGTATATGATAATCGACGCAAGCGATTTTGATTTAATCAAAAATTACGATAGCTCGTCTTCAACCGTTTATTTTAAACAGGACGCCGATATTACGATAAACGGAAATTCCACGTTAAACTTAAAAACTTTCTACGGGTATTATAGGGGTGGGAACCATACTTTAATTCGTAGCGGAGATATGACGAACGGAGCATTTTGTCATACGAATAGGGGAACGATTACAGAATTGAACATTTATTATGTCAATGGTTCGTCAATAGCAGGGTTTCTTTATGCAGGTGGCGTATGTTCCATAAATTACGGAACGATATCGTATATCACCATAGACCATTATAACGAAAACATAGCTATATTAAGTAGTGTTACAGCATCGGCTTTGGGTTTGGGTGGTATTGTCGGCTGCAATATGAGTTCAGGTTACGTTATGAATAGTAATGTTTATAGAATAAATTTTACTCGAATAAATACTCAGATAGCAGACGGTGGAATTGTAGCAAATAATAGCGGATGGGTAGTAAATTGTAACGTATCAATGGTGCGATTTAGTTATTCTAAACTGTCACAGCAAAGTATAGGCGGACTCGTCGGGACGAATAATGAAAGCGGAAATGTCGGGCACTTATTTTATAGCGATAACCTGTTGTGTATCTTTGAACTTGATTTTACAGCCGTTACCTCTGTAGAATCTGCAGACGACGGCATCCTAAAAATCGGAAAATTAGTAGGACATAATAATAAAGGGAGTGTCTATGAAAAAAGATACGAGAATACATCGGGTTTGTCTATATTGCCGAATAATCCAAGCTTTTTGATTTGGACGTATATTAAACAATACGACTATATCGGATATGACCAATAAATTGATAAAGGAGATATGAATATGAATAAAATAAATAAACGGCGTTTATACTTTTGCGTTGTGTTATGTTTAATGCTAACCTTGCTTACGGTCGGCTGTACGAACGGGAAGCAGTATTTCGAGCAAGGAACGGAAGTCGGATTTCAAAATCGTTACGGGGAATACACGATAGTCTTTGAGTTCGATGAAAATTCTCTCGGCGAAGAATATGCGAAAAAGTATAGAAATTTTTGTAAAGAAGAAGGAATAGCAGCCAAAGAAGAATTGAGGGATGCTACGGTATATAGAATGTTGCGGATGATTATCGGAGGGCAAGCGTCGTCATATACGCTTAAAAGCGTAGCCGAAGTTCCGAGTACTACGCAGGTCGTATATTTTAACGGGCGGAAAAGATTGGGCAAAGGCGAAATATTAGTTCACAAATGGACGTATTATACGTTGCTTGCAAAAACGTACGGTTTTTATATCAACGACGATTTGGCGAAAAAGATTTTGGATAGCGACGACGTTTTGCCAAAATATATCGGTATGCTCGAATGTCACATTTTAATTACGGAATTGGGCATGTCCGTCGATTATTACGGCTATTCTTCCGTTTTGGACGAGAAGATAGGCAAGAAAGAAATTCCTTTAATGTTGTATGAACACAAAAAAGAAACTACCGCCGATACCATCTATAAAGAATACGTAGTCGCGGGATACTATATCGACGAAGCCGATTACGACTATCTCGATATTATTTATGACAAAGAACAATTCAGCTCGTTAACGTCGTTCATGGATAGAGTTATAACCAAAAAAGAAAGGGAAATAAGGAAGAAATTGGATGAGATAGAAAACGCTTTTTACATAAGATAGACGGCGAATAAACGACGATGGAGGTAAGGCGTATGAAGACAACGGCGAAAAGTTTTTTATTTTGTTGCGTTACGTTGTGTATGACGATAGCGATGCTTACTGTCGGCTGTACGAACGGAAAGCAGTATTTCGAAAAAGGAACGGAAGTCAATATTCAAGACTTTTGCGGAGACCGCACGATAGTCTTTGAGTTCGACGAAAATTCTCTCGGCGAAGAATATGCGAAAAAGTATAATAACTTCTGTAAAGTAAAGTCCAAAGAGCAATATTTTAGCGACAATGAGAATTATTGGGATTTTTATCGAGTTATTACGTTGCAATCAATGCGGTCACACACGCTTAAAAGCGTAGCAGAAGTTCCGAATACCACGCAGGTTGTATATTTTAACGGTAGAAAAAGTTTAGGCAAAGGCGAAGTAGTAGTCCACAAATGGACGTATTATACGTTTCTTGCAAACACTTTCGGTTTTTATATCGACGACGATTTGGCAAAAAAGATTTTGGATAGCGAAGACGTTTTGTCTAAATATATCGCTATGCTCGAATGTAACATCTTGATTACGGAGTTAGGGCTACCTATTGATTATTACGGCTATTCTTCCGTTTTGGACGAGAAGATAGGAAAGAAAGAAATGCCGATAATGCTGTGCGATAGTGAAAAACACGGTTACCCCGAAGCGGAATATAAAGAATATATAATTGCGGGATATTATATCGACGAAGCCGATAACGACTATCTCGATACCATTTACGACAAAGAACAGTTCTACGGTTTGGAAGTACAACCCAATGCGACGGAAACCGAAAAGGCTATAAGTAAGAAATTAGATGAGATAGAAAACGCTTTTTACATAAGATAGACGGCGAATAAACGACGATGGAGGTAAGGCGTATGAAGACAACGGCGAAAAGTTTTTTATTTTGTTGCGTTACGTTGTGTATGACGATAGCGATGCTTACGGTCGGCTGTACGAACGGGAAGCAGTATTTCGAAAAAGGAACGGAAGTCAATATTCAGGACTTTTGCGGAGACCACACGATAGTCTTTGAGTTCGACGAAAATTCTCTCGGCGAAGAATATGCGAAAAAGTATAAAAATTTCTGCAAGGACAGTAGCGAATATCCGCAAAATGCAGTTCTCAAAGACGAGATTATGAATAATCCTTCCTTATATCGAAATTTTAATACAATTATTTCGTCGTCGAGATCGTCACATACGCTTAAAAGCGTAGCCGAAGTTCCGAGCAGCACGCAGGTCGTGTACTTTAACGGGCGGAAAAGATTGGGTAAAGGCGAAATATTAGTCCACAAATGGACGTATTATACGTTTCTTGCAAACACGTTCGGTTTCCATATCGACGACGATTTGGCGAAGAAGATTTTGGATAGCGACGACGTTTTACCGAAACATATCGCCTTGCTCGAATGTAGCGTCGTGGTCGCCGATTTAGGAATATCCGTCGATTATTACGGCTATTCTTCCGTTTTGGACGAGAAGATAGGCAAAAAAGAAATGCCGATAATGTTGTATGAAACCGAAAAAAGAAATTCTGCAGATATTACTTATAAAGAATACGTAGTCGCGGGATACTATATCGACAAAGCCGATTACGACTATCTCGACACTACGTACGACAGAGAACAGTTCAGTACGGTGCTTGAACTGAGCGGCGGGATAGGCGAAACGGAAACCGAAATAGCTATAAGAAAGAAATTGGACGAGATAGGAAACGCTTTTTACGTAAGATAGACTGAGGGAAGCAATCGCCGAAAGGGGGTGGATTATGAAAAAGATAAGAACGGTAATCGTCGCAATGGTATTCGTTACGATAATGACGGCGGTTTTCGTCGGGTGCTCGCCCGTAGAACAGCAGGAAGAAAAATCGCCTTATTTCGATTACGGGACGCATACGTATTCTTTAAGCATATTGAATGAGTACGAGCGACACGGCGTCACGTTTTGGTTGCCCGATATGCTCGAAGGTCGTGAGAATAACGATAAATACGTAGAATTTTGGGGCGAAAACGGACTGAAAGAAAGACAGGTGTATTACTATTATTGGAGTTATTTCGATTTCGGTTTTTTATATAGGCAATCGTATAACACGACGCATACGATAAAAAACGTGTCGGAAATAGCCGCGGAGAATATCACGTTCGTGAACGGTAAAGACAAATTATCGCCGGGAGAAATTTTGGTACACAAGTGGGATTATCTCAATATGTGCTTGGACTTTTCGGGATTATACGTCAGCGGTAATACGCTTGACAGAAAGGTAATCGTCTCCGATAACGTTCTGCCGAAATATATAATGACTTTAAGTACTCACGGGAATATATGTAATTTAGGTTTGGCTGCGGATTATTACAATTTGATGAGTTGCGGTTCGAGTCCCGCGTATATTCACTATAAGGACGACATAGTTGTAGAGATAGGGGATGGCACAAGAGCGGGACCAAAAGTCGAATACAAAGTGGCGGGATATTACGTAAACCCCACCGACGCGGAATTTTTGGCGGAAACGTACACGATGGATCAGTTTACAGGCATTATCAATGTCGACGATTTGGGACGTACGCCTATGACGAAAACGGAAAAGGCTATCGAGAAGAAAATAAAGTCCATAACGATTCCCGTATACGTTTGCAACGAAGAGCAGATTTAGTTAAAAACGGTAATCGTTCGTCTTTGGCGGGCGGTTATCGTTTCTTTGTGTTACAACGATAACAAAAAAGTAAAAAATTATTGCGGCAAATGCAAAAAAGGAGTTCCAAACTATTGCGAAAAAATGCGGAGCGTACTACAATATAGTTAATCATTAAGCGAGGTGAAAGCAATATGAAAGAATTTGTTAATACCGAAAAAGAGCTGCAGGACAAAATCGACGTAGAAAAGTGGCTAAAAAGCGAAAAGGCGGGCAGAGACCTTTGCGGAGAGGAAGATTTTTGCTCTTATTGCGACAAAAAGGAAGAATATCCTTGCGGACACGCGTGTCTCGTTTGCGAAAACAATAAGAACAGGAAAGAAGCGGCGGCTACGGTAAAAAGCGACGACGATAAAGTCGAGATCGAAAAAAAGGTCGTAGAAGTAGAAGGATACGAAAAGGTGATACGCCTTACGAGAAGTTTTGCTTCCCGTCTTATTCAGGACGAGAATTTGCAAAAGAATTATTCCGCAGTTAAAAATACTTTCGAGAAATACAAAAAGGTCAAAGGCAGAGTATCGTTCTCCGCGGAAACGTACAGGGCAGGCAGAGAAAAACTTGCCGTAGTAGCGGTAAGGGGTAAGTCTCTTTATATATACCTTGCCTTAAATCCCGTAGAGCTCGAAGACAGCAAGTACCGTTTTACCGACGAGAGCGACAGAGCCTCTTACGTAAGCACTCCCGTTAAGGTTAAGATTACCGGTTCCCGCTCGTTGAAACACGCGTGCGAACTTATAGATATTCTTGCCGAAAAGAAAGAACTTGTCCTTAACGAAAAGTACGAGCCTACCGAATACGTCACCGAATATCTTACCGATAAAGAGCTTATCGAAAAAGGTCTTATAAAAGAACGTACGGTCCTTGTGAAAAAGAAATAAAACCGATAAGAAATATCGATATTTTTTATCGAATAACCTATCGAAAAAACCGAAAAAACGTCGCCGTCGGGCGGCGTTTTTCCGCTATTTTACAGTAAATTTTTGATATTCGGCGTGATAAACGGTGCAATAGCCTTGTTTTTTTCTTTATAGCTATGCTATAATATCATAGATACTGCGGGGGGAGTATCTCCCGCAAAAAACAACGAAACGAAAAAACCAAGAAATCACATAAAAATCAAGGAGGCTATTTTTTATGGAATACCGTATCGAAAAAGACACCATGGGCGAGATGAAAGTTCCTGCCGACAAATATTGGGCGGCGCAAACCGAAAGAAGCCACGAAAACTTCCAAATAGGCGGAGAAGTTATGCCGAGAGAAATAACTTACGCTTTCGGAATTTTGAAAAAAGCGGCTGCTATCGCCAACTTTAATCTCGGCAAACTCCCGAAGGAAAAACTCGATATAATAAGCGAAGTTTGCGACGAAGTAATCGCCGGCAAACTTTACGAACACTTCCCCCTCGTCGTATGGCAGACCGGTAGCGGAACGCAGTCCAACATGAACGCCAACGAAGTCATCGCAAACCGCGGTAACGAAATCGCCGGCAAAAAACTTCTTCACCCCAACGACGATATTAACAAGAGTCAGTCCAGTAACGATACTTTCCCGACCGCTATGCACATAGCCGCGGTACTCACCATAGAAGATAAACTTCTTCCCGCTATCGATAAACTCATCGCTACTTTCAAGCGTCTCGAAAAAGAGAACGAGGGTATCGTCAAGTGCGGCAGAACTCACCTTCAGGACGCAGTGCCTATCGGATTTTCTCAGGAAATCAGCGGTTGGCGTAACATGCTCGAAAAATCGAGAAGTCAGATAGTCCTTTCTCTCGACGGATTGAGAGAACTCGCCCTCGGCGGCACCGCCGTAGGTACCGGACTTAACGCTCCTATCGGTTTTGCCGAAGACGTAGCAAAACAGGTATCCGAAATCACCGGCAAACACTTCGTGACCGCCGAAAACAAATACCACGCTCTTACCTCAAAAGACGAATTGGTATTCGCTCACGGCGCGTTGAAAGGACTCGCCGCCAACCTTATGAAGATAGCCAACGACGTAAGATGGCTCGCTTCCGGTCCCCGCGACGGTCTCGGCGAAATCTTTATCCCCGAAAACGAACCCGGCAGCTCAATTATGCCCGGTAAAGTCAACCCCACTCAGTGCGAATCCATGACCATGGTTGCGGTTCAGGTAATCTCCAACGACGTAGCGGTAGGCTTCGGCGCTTCGCAGGGTAACTTCGAACTCAACGTGTTCATGCCCGTTATTATCTACAACTTCCTCCAGTCCGTTCGTTTGCTCGCGGACGGTATGGTTTCTTTCGAAAAGAATTGCGTGACCGGAATCAGAGCCAACAAAGAAAAGATGGACTACAATTTGCAACATTCTCTGATGCTCGTGACCGCGCTTAATCCTTATATCGGATACGAGAACGCAGCGAAGACCGCAAAGAAAGCATACAAAGACAATATTACTTTGAAGCAGGCTTGCGTCGAATTAGGCTTCCTTACCGCCGAAAAATTCGACGAAGTATTCCATCCGGAAGAAATGATTTATCAGAAAAAGTAATCGGAGGAAAAGGTAAATGAAATTCAGTTACTATCCCGGCTGTACGTTAAAGACGCAGGCGAAAGACCTTGACAGATACGCGAGGCTTTCCGCCGCCGCGCTCGGGGTGGATATGGAAGAAATAAAAGAGTGGCAGTGCTGCGGAGCGGTTTATCCTCTCGCCAAAGACGAGATAGGGGTAAAACTGTCCGCCGTACGCGCCCTCGATTACGCAAAGCACGAAGACGGGCTTTTGCTTACTCTCTGTTCCGCCTGCCATAACGTAATTAAAAGGGTAAACGACGATATGCGTAACGACGCCGATATAAATTTGAGAGCAAACAATTATCTTGCGCTCGACGAAAAGTATAACGGCGAAACGAAAGTCGTGCATTATCTCGAAATGTTGAGAGACTACGTCGGTTTCGACAATATAAAGAAAGCGGTAAAAAATCCGATTAAAAAGAAAATCGGCGCGTACTACGGCTGCCTTCTTCTTCGTCCCGGCAAGGTAATGGCTTTCGACAATCCCGAAAATCCCACTATTATAGAAGATTTTATTACGGCTATCGGCGGCACGCCCGTAAAATATCCGTTCAGAAACGAATGTTGCGGCGCGTACGTCAAGTTGGTTAATCCCGACCTCACCGAAAGAAAGAGTAAAAAAGTGTTGGAAAACGCAAAGGAAAACGGCGCGGAAATCGTAATCACCGCTTGTCCTCTTTGTTACTACAACTTAAAACAAACCCCGTGCGAAGATATGGAAGTGGTTTATTTTACCGAACTTTTGGCGGAAGCTTTGGGCGTGAAGGACTAAGGAGGCACTAATGTCAGATATTTTTACGGTAGAAAACATTAAGAGAATCTCCGGCACGGACGTAAGAAAGTGCATGAAGTGCGGCAAGTGTTCGGGCAGATGCCCCGCTTTCGACGATATGGATATAAAACCGCACCAGTTCGTCACGATGCTCGGTCAGGGAAGAGTGGAAGAACTCCTTTCTTCCAAAGCCATATTCAATTGTCTGAGCTGTATGGCTTGCGTGGAGCGTTGCCCCAGAGGCGTAGCCCCCGCAAACGTAATCGAAGCGGTACGCGACACCGTCGAAAGAATGCAGGGCGGCGACGCTATAAAGGCGGAAGATATACCCGCTATCGTGGACGAGCTTATCCCGCAGCAGCTTTTGATGTCGGCGTTCAGAAAATACAAGAAATAGAGGATAAAGATAGATTATGCAGAGAATAGGCGTATTTATATGTCATTGCGGCAGCAACATAGCCGCCACGGTAGACGTGGAGAGAGTGACGGAAGCTCTCGCCAAAGAACCGGGCGTAGTGTATGCCGTCAATTATCAGTATATGTGCTCGGAGAACGGACAACAGCTCATAAAGAACGCTATTGCCGAACATAGACTTACCGGAATAGTGGTATGTTCCTGTTCGCCGAGAATGCACGAAGCTACTTTCCGCAAAACCGCAGAAGCCGCCGGGCTTAACGCTTATATGGTGGAAATCGCCAATATAAGAGAACAATGCAGTTGGATACATAAGGATATAGAAGAAGCTACCGAAAAGGCAATAGTTCTTGCCCGTACGGCGGTAGCGAAAATTCTTTTGGACAAGCCGCTTACCGCGGGAGAAACGGGAGTTACTAAGAGAGCTTTGGTAATAGGCGGCGGAATAGCCGGTATTCAGGCGGCTCTCGATATAGCGGACGCGGGATACGAAGTGGACATCGTGGAAAAGAGACCGACGATAGGCGGCCGTATGGCGCAGCTCGACAAGACCTTCCCGACGCTCGACTGTTCCGCTTGTATTCTTACCCCGAAAATGGTCGATTGCGCGCAGAGCGACAAAATCAACATTTTCTCGTACAGCGAAGTGGAAGAAGTCAAAGGCTTCGTGGGTAACTTCGACGTCAAGATAAGAAAGAAAGCTCGTCACGTAGACGAAACGAAATGTACCGGTTGCGGCGTGTGTATGGCAAGCTGCCCGTCCAAGAAAGGACTTAACGAGTTCAATATGAACCTTAATAATCGCCCCGCCATTTACATTCCGTTCGCGCAGGCTATCCCGAACGTGGCTATCATAGACCCCGAACAGTGTCTCAAACTTAAATCGGACAAGTGCGGACTTTGCCAAAGAAAATGCGGCGTGGGAGCAATAGACTACAAACAGGAAGACAGTTTCGTGGAAAGAAAGTACGGCGCTATCGTGGTAGCTACCGGTTTCCGCCCCATAAAATTAGACAACTTTAACGAATTCGGTTACGCCGACAACAAGGACGTCGTCACGAGTCTGGAACTTGAAAGACTTATGAACGCGGCGGGACCGACGAAGGGAACTTTACTCCGTCCGAGCGACGGTAAGCACCCGAAAGTAATCACTTTCATTCAGTGCGTAGGTTCCCGCGACGTATCGGGCTGCGGCAAGCCGTATTGCAGTAAGATTTGCTGTATGTACACCGCTAAGCACGCAATGCTTATCAGAGAAAAATATCCCGACACCGAAGTTCACGTGTTCTATATAGATATCCGTACCCCCGGGAAAAACTACGACGAATTCTATCGCAGAGCGGTGGAACAGTACGGAGTGGACTATATTAAAGGTATGGTCGGTAAAGTTTATAACGAGAACGGAAAACTTATGGTTCAGGGAAGCGACCTTCTCGACAACAAGCAGATAGTAATTCCTTCCGACTTGGTTGTACTCGCCACGGCGATAGAACCCGATCCGTCGGTAAGAGACATAGCGACAAAACTTACCATATCCATAGATACCAACGACTTCCTCACCGAAGCGCACGCAAAACTTCGTCCGGTAGAAAGCCCGACGGCGGGCGTGTTCCTTGCCGGCGTATGCCAAGGACCCAAGGACGTACCGGAGACGGTTTCTCAAGCGTCGGCTTGCGCCTCCAAGGTAATAGGACTTCTCGCCAAAGACAAACTTAAAGGCAATCCCTGCGTATCTCACGTCGACGAAAATATGTGTACCGGTTGCAGCCAGTGCGAACAGGTATGCCCCTACGGAGCGATTACTTATATCGATAAGGAATTCCGTATCGGCGGCGGCAAGACCGAAACGAGAAGAGTGGCGAGCGTCAATCCCGCTGTATGTCAGGGTTGCGGCGCGTGTACCGTCACTTGCCCGTCGGGAGCTATGGACTTATACGGATTCAGTTCCGCGCAGATACTTAAGGAGGTAGAAGCGATATGCAAGAGATAACCACTACGCATAAACCTTTAATAGTTGCGTTTTGTTGCAACTGGTGTAGCTACGCCGGCGCGGATTTGGCGGGGTCTTCGAGACTTTCCTATCCTGCGGAAGTTAAGATAATAAGAGTTCCTTGTTCGTGCAGAGTAAACCCCATTTTCGTGTTGAAAGCCTTTCAAAGGGGAGCGGACGGCGTAATACTTTGCGGTTGCCACCCCGGCGACTGCCATTACTCGACCGGCAACTATCATACGAGAAGAAGAATGGCTCTTATGTTCTCGATGCTCAATTATTTCGGAATAGAGAAAGAAAGGACGAGAATAGAATGGGTATCCGCAGCCGAAGGCGCAAAGTTTTCGCAGGTTATGAACGACTTTGCAAAAACCATTAACGAACTCGGCGAAAACCGCAGATTGGAGGATTTGAGATGCAAAAAATAGAAGAACTTATGTATAAAAGAGCCTCCGAGATGCTCGAAAGCGGAGAAGTTGACAGAGTAATAGCCTGGAAGAAGGGCGAAACCTGTTACGACGTTTCTCCCGCTACTTTTACGAAAGACAATCTCGAAGGGTTTGTTTACGACGCTTTCTGCGGAGCTAATTTATCGAAATATCTCGTAGAAGAAAGCAAAAAAGGCGGAAAGATACTCGTGTTTTTGAAACCGTGCGACACTTACAGCTTTAATCAGCTTTTGTCCGAACACAGAATAAAACGCGAAAACGTTTACGTCATCGGCATCGAGTGTCAGGGAAAAATCGACGCCAACAAACTGCAAAAGAAAGGAATAGACGGAATTTTATCCGTGGAAGAAAAGGGCGACAAACTTACCGTAAAGACTCTTTACGGCGACAAAGAAATAGCTTTCGAAGAGGCTTTGTCCGTCAAGTGCGAAACCTGCAAGAGTAAAGAGTTTGCCGTAAGCGACGAAACCATCGTCCTCAACGAAATGCGCGACAATAGAGAAAAGCGTTTCGAAGCGGTGGAAAGACTGGAAAAGATGACGGAAGAAGAACGCTACGCTTTCTGGCAAGCGGAACTTTCCAAATGTATCCGCTGTAACGCCTGCCGTAACGTATGTCCCGCCTGCACCTGCACGCATTGCGTGTTCGACAACGACAAGTCGGGGATAGCCGGCAAAGCCAACGCGGACAGCTTCGAAGAAAAACTCTTCCACATTATCCGCTCCTATCACGTCGCGGGCAGATGCACCGACTGCGGAGAATGTTCGAGAGTGTGTCCGCAAAACATACCTTTGCACCTTATTAACAGAAAGTACATAAAGGATATGAACGAGTTTTACGGCGAATATCAGGCGGGAGCTGCCGTGACCGCCCTTAACCCCATCGTCGACTTTACCAAAGAAGACGTGGAAGCCGCTACCGTGGTGGGAGGTAAAAAATGATTAAAATAAAAGTTTCTTTATTAGACGACCTTTATAAAAAGATTGCCGAAACGTATCCTCTCTATCTTCCCGTCGAAGTAGCGGGCGAAGTAAACTACGGCAAGTATAATTCGGACAGCAAGGTAAGACTCGACGTATTGAAGACCGTTAAGTCCCCTAAGGACGCTTTTTTCCCGCAGAGCGAAAACCTTGTCAAGTTCAAAGTGGACGGACAGAAAATCGAAGTAATCGACGTAAGAGAGGAAGCGAAACCGTTTGTGGTTATGGGCGTGAGAGCCTGCGACTATAAAGCGTTCGACGTACTCGACAGAGTGTTTTTGGTAGACCCGCTCGACACTTACTATCAGACGAAGAGAGAAGCCGGTATAGTCATTACCGCGGCTTGCGGACGCCCCGACGAAACCTGTTTCTGCACGGTGTTCGGGATAGACCCGACCGACCCTAAGGGCGACGTGACCACCTGGCTTGTCGACGGATACCTTTACTGGAGAGCTAATACAGCTAAGGGCGAAGAACTTACGAAAGCCGTTTCTTCCTTAGCCGAAGAGACCGACGGAAAGGCTGTGGACAAGCAAAAAGAAGAAGTCAAGAAAATACTTAAAAAACTTCCCAACGCCGATATAAAGCCCGAAGTTTTCGACGAAAACATGCTCGACCTCTTCCACGACAAGAAGTGGCAAAAACTCTCGGAGGCTTGTTTGGGGTGCGGAACTTGTACTTTCGTATGCCCGACCTGCCAATGTTTTGACATTAAAGAGTTTATAACGAACGACGGCGTAAACCGTTTCCGCTGCTGGGACAGCTGTATGTACAAGGACTTCACGAAGACCGCGGGCGGACAGCCGAGACCTACCCAAATGCAACGTTTCCGTCAGAGATTTATGCACAAGCTCGTGTACTATCCGAAAAACAACGGCGGATTGTACAGCTGCGTAGGTTGCGGCAGATGCGTGAAAAAATGTCCGCAACATCTCAACATAGTCAAAGTAATCAAAGCCTTCGGAGGTGACGACAATGAATAAAATCGAAGCGTTAATTCCGACCGTGGCGGTCATCACCGACGTCCGTAAGGATACCCCCGACGTAAAGACGTTCAGAGTGGTTACGCCCGAAGGAAAGAAACCGTTTGAACACAAACCGGGACAGTGCGCAATGCTATCTATTCCCGGCGTAGGCGAAGCTCTTTTTTCCATAACGAGTTCTCCTACGAACACCGAATATCTCGAATTTTCCATTAAGAAATGCGGTTGCGTGACCGAAATGCTCCACATGCTGGAACCCGGTCAGCAAATTACCGTTCGCGGACCGTACGGAAGAAGTTTTCCCGTGGACACCGTGTTTAAGGGAAAGAATTTACTGTTTATCGCCGGCGGTATCGGTTTGGCTCCGTTAAGAAGCGTAATAAACTACGTCAGAGACAAACGCGGCGACTACGGCAAAGTGGTAATAGTCTACGGCGCGAGAAGCGCGGACGACCTCGTCGACTACGAAGAAATCACTAAAGAGTGGGTAAACGAACCCGACTTCGACGTGCGTCTTACCATCGACAGACCGCAGGAAGGCTGGGACGGACACGTCGGTTTCGTGCCTACCTACGCGAAGGAACTCAATATCGACAACACTTACACCGCAGTCCTTTGCGGACCGCCTATAATGATTAAGTTCACTTTGCAGGGACTTCTGGAACAAGGTTTCGAAAAGAAGAACATCTACACCACGCTGGAACTTCGTATGAAGTGCGGCATAGGAAAATGCGGCCGTTGCAACGTGGGCGACAAGTACGTCTGTAAAGACGGTCCCGTGTTCTGCATGACGGAACTGGACGAACTGCCCGACGAATATTAAAAACAAAGTTATTAAAAGGAGTTTTTGTTTTATGGAAACAGTTAATATATACTTATTCGGAAAAAAATACACCGTACCCGAAGAACTCACCATAATGAAAGCTATGGAGTACTGCGGATACCAACTTATAAGAGGCTGCGGCTGCCGTAACGGTTTTTGCGGAGCGTGCGCCACGATTTACAGAATAAAAGGGCAGATGGAATTAAAGACCTGCCTTGCTTGTCAGACCAAGGTCGAAGAGGGAATGTACGTAGCCACTCTTCCCTTCTTCCCCCTCGTAAAACAGGTTTACGACATAGAGAAGATTTCGCCCGAACAGGCAATCATGATGCAACTTTATCCCGAAATCTATTCCTGCATAGGTTGCAACGCCTGCACGAAGGCTTGTCCGCAACAGCTTAAAGTTATGCAGTACATAGCCTACGCGCAGAGAGGAGAATTCGACAAGTGCGCCGAAGAATCTTTCGACTGTGTAATGTGCGGAATATGTTCTTCCCGTTGTCCCGCGGGCATCTCTCATCCGCAGGTAGCTTTGCTCGCCCGCAGACTTACCGGTAAATATATCGCGCCTAAGTCCGAACATTTGGAAGAGAGAGTCAAAGAAATAGCCGAGGGCAAGTACGAAAAGATAATAGAAGACCTTATGCAGAAGCCGCTTGCGGAACTGAAAGAACTCTATAACCACAGAGAAATCGAGAAATAGGAGGGGCAACAATGTATAATTACACGCAAGAACAACTCGAATCGATGAAGAAAGTCGAAGCGACCCGTAAGGACCGCGTCGGCAAAGAATTAAGACGTATGACCGCCGACGAGAAAGACGCCCTTCTCAAAAAGTTCCACCCGGACTACATAGAAAGCGCGTACGAAACCTTACAGGTCGGCGTAAACAAGGGAGACAAAGTCCTTCACGAACTCGCCGGACTCTTACAGGGCAAGTCGAGAGTGCTCGACATGGATATCGACCTTAACAAGGTAGACTACGACGTAGACGTGCTTATAATAGGGGGCGGCGGAGCAGGCTGCTCGGCGGCAATAGAAGCCGACAATAAGGGAGCAAAGACTATGATAGTCACCAAGCTCCGTATGGGCGACGCCAACACGATGATGGCGGAAGGCGGAATTCAAGCCGCCGACAAACCCAACGATTCGCCGGCCATCCACTATATCGACGCTTTGGGCGGCGGACACTTCACCAACAAACCCGAACTTTTGAGAAAGCTCGTTTGCGAAGCTCCCGAAGCTATCGAATGGCTCAACGAACTCGGCGTTATGTTCGACAAAGCCCCCGACGGAACTATGATTACCACTCACGGCGGCGGCACGAGCAGAAAGAGAATGCACGCTTGCCGCGACTATTCGGGAGCGGAAATAATGAGAGTTCTTCGCGACGAAGTTCTTAACAGACAGGGGATAACGATAGTCGATTTCGCCCCCGCGATAGAACTTATCAAAGACTCCGAAGGCAAAGCAGCGGGAGCGGTTCTTATGAATCTCGAAACGAAAGAAATTCTCGTAGCGAGAGCAAAGACCGTCATTATAGCGACGGGCGGCGCGGGAAGACTTCATTATCAGGGATTCCCGACGAGCAACCATTACGGAGCTACCGCCGACGGATTAGTTCTTGCTTACAGAGCGGGAGCCAAACTTCTTTACGAAGACACTTTGCAGTATCACCCGACGGGAGCCGCTTGCCCCACTCAGATTTTCGGCGCGCTCGTTACCGAAAAGGTTCGTTCCTTGGGAGCGCAGCTCATCAACAAGGAAGGCGAAGCCTTTATGAACCCGTTGGAAACCCGCGACGTGTCAGCGTCTTCCATAATAAGAGAATGTAAAGAAAGACGCAACGGCGTAAAGACCACCGACGGCGAAGGCGTATGGCTCGACACCCCGATGATAGAAATTTTGGGCGGGGAAGGAACCATCGAAAAGAGAATCCCGGCTATGATGAGAATGTTCGGTAAATACGGTATCGATATAAGGAAAGAACCTATTTTGGTTTATCCTACCTTACACTATCAGAACGGCGGTATCGAAATAGGCGCAAACGGTATGACCAACATAGAAAACCTCTACGTCGCGGGAGAAGCCGTAGGAGGAATTCACGGTCGTAACAGACTTATGGGCAACAGCCTTTTGGATATCATAGTATTCGGTCGTAACGCCGGTCGAAACGCAGGGGAGAAGTGCAAGACCGTAGAAGTAAAAGACCTTACGTTAAGCCACGTCGAGGCGTTCGATAAAGAACTTCACGACGCAGGGATAGAGCCTACGGAGCTTTCTCCGAGAATTCTTCCCGATTACAGAAGAAAAGATATGTAATGATTTAGGGGGCGGATTTTTTCCGTCCCCCGAATAATATTCAGGAGTAATAATGGGAACAGACAACACACAGAAAAAAAACCTTAAATGGGTTTGGATAGCTCTCGCCGCGGTAATTGCGGCGGGTATAATCGCGTGGTGTATCTATTGCGCTACGCAGGCTAAGGGGATATCGGGGATATTCAAATTCTCCACGTCGAAAGTTAAACTCGGCACGGACGTCGACGGCAACGTAATCGCGCCGACTTATTCGGTAATAGCTTTGCTTTCGGGTATATTCATTATAGCCACTCTCGGTTATCTTCTCGGAAGCATAACCATAAAAGGCGTGTCTTTGGGGACGGCGGGCGTATTCCTCGTGGCTATTCTTTACGGATATTTATGCACCCTTATCCCTGCCGATTTACCCATCATAGGGGCGTTCGGTATTAAGAATTCTTCCGCGCTTATGTACAATATGTACGGGTCTGTCGTTCAGAACATAGGTCTCGTGCTGTTCGTGGCGGCGGTAGGTTTTATCGCGGGACCGAGCTTTTTCAGAAACTTCAAAAAGAACGCTAAGTCCTACGTCGTTCTCGGACTTATAATTATCCTTTCGGGAGCCGTACTTTCCGTTCTGTTTGCGATTATCCCCGGAATAGGTTCCGACTTCTCGGCGGGTATCCTTTCGGGCGCTCTCACTTCTACCCCCGGTTTTTCGGCGGCGCAGGAAGCGGCAAGGTCGAGCGGCGGCAGCGTGGACCTGGTTACTCTCGGGTACGCGATAGCTTATCCGTTCGGAGTAATAGGCGTGGTTCTGTTCGTTCAGCTTATGCCTAAGTTCCTTAAAGCCGATATGGAAAAGGAAAGAGCCTTACTCAAAGTCGGTATGGGCGAAAAGGTGGAAAGAAAGGAAGGACTCTTCCGCTGCGACAGCTTCGGACTTATGCCGTTCAGCCTGGCGGTCGTGCTCGGTCTTATTTTAGGCTCCATAAACATTCCGCTTACCGGCAAAGGTTATAACGGAACCTGCTTCTCGTTGGGCAACACCGGCGGCGTACTTATCATGTGCCTTATTATGGGTCACTTCGGACGCATCGGAAAAATGTCCATGGAAGTCAACGAAAAAACCTCGAAAGTTTTCCGCGAATTCGGACTTATGCTCTTCCTTATGGGCGCCGGCGTTTCCGGCGGCGTGAGCCTCGTGTCGGAAATCAGTAAGTCGAGTTTGGGTGCCATGCTCGTATTATATGGGTTCCTTGGCGGAGCTTTGATGACCTTGGCGCCGATGATTGCGGGTTACTTCTTCGCAAGATACGTATTGAAATTGCCGATGCTCAACATATTAGGGTCGATAACGGGGGGTATGACGTCCACTCCCGCGCTCGGCACGCTCATTAACGTGGCGGGAACCGACGACGTAGCTTCCGCGTACGCTTCCACTTATCCCGTGGCTCTCGTACTCGTAGTGCTTGCGTCGCAGTTTATAATTACCCTTTTGCCCGCGGCGGTATAAAGGTAATTCCGACGAAAAAAGACTAATAAAAGCGTCGCGGTAATTTGTGACGCTTTTGTTAAATAACGTATAGTAGATTAAAGAAAACGGGATAATGGTTTTATGACGAAAAAAAGAATACTTACGGCGCAGGATATTTCCTGTATAGGAAAATGTTCTTTGGCGGTGGCTTTACCGATAATATCGGCTTGCGGAGCGGAAGCGGCGCCTTTGCCGACGGCGTATCTGTCGTCGCATACGGCTTTTCCCGACTACTATTTCCGACCGCTTACCGAAGAAATGGAAAATTCAATTAGTAAGTTCGTTTCGCAAAAAGTTTTGTTCGACGGAATTTACAGCGGTTTTTTAGGAGAAAGAAGGCAGATAAAAATTCTTTCCGAAGCGGCGGATAAGTTAAGAAAAGACGGCGCGTTCGTCATTATAGACCCCGCGATGGCGGACTTCGGAGAGTTGTACCCGTGTTTTGACGGCGGTTTCGTCGAAGATATGAAAGAGTATATAAAAAAAGCCGACGTAATAGTACCCAACCTTACCGAAGCGGCAATTCTTACCGATACGCCGTACAAAAACTGCGGATATGGCAGAGATTACGTCGAAAAGATAATAAAAAAACTTTCCGACGGAAAACGGAAAGTCGTAATTACGGGAATTAGTTTCGACGATAAAAAAGTGGGGGCGTACGGATACGACGGGGAAAAATATTTTTACGTCGCCGACAAAAAATTCGACGGCAGGTTTTACGGCACGGGCGATATATTCGCAAGCGTACTTTGCGGAAAATTGTCGGCAGGCGACGAGTTCGTTCCGGCGGTGAAAGCGGCGGTCTCTTTTACGGCGGAGAGTATAAAACAGACCGTCGAAAGTCGCGACCGAGTCTGGTACGGTGTGGAATTCGAGAAAATTTTACACAAACTATCCGATGATAGGCGAAGCGAAAATTAAAGTTTTTTATGCGGACGCCGTAATTACACGACGGTAAGCAATTCTTCCGGGGAATGAATGAGAATAGTAGCGCCGACCGATTTGAGATACGGTTCGGAGCGAAAGCCCCAACATACGCTTACGCAAGGAAGAGCGGCGTTTTTTGCGGTGGCGATATCGACTTCGCTGTCGCCTATATAGACGGCGTCCGAACGGGGAACGTTGAGGGCGAACAGTACGAAATTTACCGAATCGGGATAGGGCTTTTTTCTTATCCCGTCCTTTTGTCCCGTTACCGAGTCGAATATATCGGGGAAATGTAAATTTACCAAGTTCTGTACGGCGGAGTCGATTTTATTCGATACGACCGCCAAAAGGCAACCTTTCTTTTTAAGTTCGGACAAAACATTCTTTATTCCGTCGTAAGGGCGTGTGGAGTCGTTGCAATGCTCCGCGTAGTAGGTTTTGAAATCGGCAAACACGGTATCCGTTACTCTTTCGGGCGTACCGTACGGCACGCTCAAATCAATAAGTTTTCTTATGCCGTTGCCCGTGAAAGCGGTGACTTCGTCAATATTTCTTACGGGAAGTCCGCTTTTTTCGAGCGAATAATTCACCGCGACGTACAAGTCGTTTATGGTGTCGAGGATAGTTCCGTCAAGGTCGAAAATAAACAGTTTTTTCATTTTATCCGATATGCTTTTTAAGGTATATGTATTCCGACAATAATTTAACATTGAAAAAAAGGTTTGTCAACCGATAAACGCGAAGAGAGAAAAATCGCGACGCAAAATATGAAAAAAGTTTCACATTTTATTTGACGAGGGCAAAGAATAGTGATAAGATAAGTATAGACAGGAACGACGTTCGCGGTTATACCGACCTCCGCGAGAATGGCGGAACGCGTGGACGGTGATATTTTTTGCGGACAATACGATATAAATATTAGCGTGTTTGGGTATCCGAAACACAATATCGGGTATGCGTAAGGAGAATATATGAAAAAAACCACTTTGAAAATCGACGGTATGATGTGCGGCATGTGCGAATCGCACGTGAACGATATTATAAGAAAAACTTTCCCCGTGAAAAAAGTGACTTCTTCGCACGTCAAGGGCGAAACGGTCGTTATATCCGACGATTTGTTCGACGAAGAGCAATTGAAGAGCGCCGTCGAATCTACCGGTTATCGCGTGTCGGGAATAAAAACGGAAAACTACGAAAAGAAAGGACTTTTTTCTTTTCTGAAAAAATAATTTGCGTATTTGAGATAATAGTGTATCCTTGAAATATATTTTTTTGCAAAAAGAGCGAGAACGTAACCGTTTTCGCTCTTTTTCGTCATCGGTTTTTCCGTCGGTACGGACTATTTTTTCGGGGAATTGCCGAAGCGGTTGTACATATAGTAGTGGCACTCTTTGTCGGCGTTAAAGAATTTTCTGTTGGCGTCGGATTTTTTGCCGAAAGCCTTTTCGAACTGCGGAGCGGAAGTGATTACGTTTATTTCCCAATCGGGAAGATTTTTTACCGCGTCGCCGAAAGTACGGTAAAGTAAATTCGCTTCTCTCGGAGTAAGCAGCCTTTCTCCGTAAGGGGGATTAGTCACGATTACGCCGTTTTTTAACGAACTGCTTAATTCTTTTACGTCGCGGACCTGAAAATGAACGTAATTCCTTACCCCGGCTTTTTCGGCGTGTCGCAAGGATAGTTTTATTGCGTCGGGGTCTATATCGTAGCCGGCGAAATCGAGTTTCCGTAAATTTTCGTTATCTCTCGCTTCTTCCAAGGATAGGTCGTAGACCGACTTGTCGAAGGTATCCCAATGGCGGTAAGCGAAATCTCTGTCTCGCCCGGGAGCTATGCCGAGAGCCATTCTCGCCCCTTCGGTGACGAGCGTACCCGAACCGCAAAACGGGTCGATAAAAGGTCTTTCCGCCGAAAAACCGGAAAGAAGAAGCAACGCGCAGGCGAGGGTTTCTTTCATCGGAGCCGCTCCGACGAAGTCGCGGTATCCGCGTTTGTGCAGTCCTTTCCCCGAAGTGTTTATAAGGAGCGTGCATAAATCGTTCCTTATCGAAAATACTATTTCGGTTTCCGCGCCGTTTTCGGGGAAATACGAAGTTTTCGTGGCGAAAGCAAGCCGTTTGAAGATGGCTTTTTTTATGATTTTCTGACAGTCGGAAAGGGAGAAAAGTCGACTTTTTACCGATTTTCCGTTGACGATTACCCGGCTTGATTTAGTAAGATAGTTTTCCCACGGAAGGGAGTAGACCGCGTCGAAAAGTTCGTCGAAAGATTCGGACGGGAAAGTCGCTACTTTAATATACACTCTCTCGGCGGTATGAAGAAACATATTCAGTTTTGCCACGGCTTTTTCGTCGCCCGACAGGTTTATGCTGCCGTCGATGGCTTTCGCGTCGAAAAACGACATTTTGCGGAGTTCTTTTTTCAATACGCTTTCCGTACCGAAAGCACAGGTTACGACAATATCATAGTTCATACGACGATTTTACCACGGTTTTGCCGATTAGGAAACTGTTTAGCGATAAACGACGGTTTTTCTTTCCGCAAGGTTTGATAAAACGGCGTTTGGCAGGGCGGTTTTTCTCACGCGTGCGTACGTAGTATAAGTATTAAATAAAAAATTTAGCTATTGACTAAGACGAATACGTAATGTATAATAAAGAGGAAATTTTAACTTAGGAGAGTTGATGCAATGAATATGACCAAGCTTAGAAGAAAGCATAATCGTTATCGTTGTTTGAAGACAATATCCTATTTGCTCGGATTCCCGCTGTTTATTTTACTTACGATAGTGGGTTCTATGTGCCTTTTCAGATGGGACGCTTATACCGATATCAAGTGGTACGGAATTATCGCTTGCGCGGCTATGTGGCTCCTTTCCGTGGCGCTGCAAATAATTATCAGTCTGATTACCAAAAGTTATAACGCGCGTACGATGTTTATGCTGATTGTGTCCGTCCTTTTCGTTTTGGGCGGTTCGGTGTTCTGCGATATCTACGTAGGCAAGAAGTATGACGAAATAGCGAAAAAATACGCTCAATACGGAGTAGAACTCAATACCTACAAGTACGAATCGGGCTGGGTAGAGACCTGGACGAAAGAGAAGAAGGGTACGGCGACGAAGTACGGCGAAGACGTATACGCTTTTTGCGAAATCTATAACATCGAATACAAGTCCAAAAACTACGGCGACTATAACGGCAACAAAATCGACGACATCGCAAACGCCAAAGCGAACGGAAAAGCCAAAAAAGATATGACCGACGCCGATTACGTATTGAGTAAAGTGACTTACGACAAGAAAGAAGACGCTTATTACAGCATCAACGGTCTTTACGCCGACGGTTTTATTTTCGGATACAAACAGGCTCTCGATATTCTTGTAGATTACAACCAAGCTAAATTCGATATCGAACACAAGAAAGTGGAAACGACCGATAAGGACGGTAACGTCACCGTAACGTACGAACTTAACGGCAAGAAAGCCGACGAAGAACTCGATAAGGCGCTCAAAGCTCTCGACGGCGACAGCGAATGGATAGCTTATAAAAACAGCGCCGAATATCAGGAAGTCTACGGCAAAGGCGGTAAGGCTTACACCTATATGCTTAACGTAGAACGTCTCGACAAAATTCTCGGAGCGTTGGGTACCGGCGTAGTCAACAGTTCCGTTCTTACCGACATAGGCAAATTCGTCGACGTGGACGGTTTGCTCGCAAGCGTGGGACTCAGTAAAAACGACCTTAAATCTTTGAGCGTGGATAAGTTGCTCGACGTGGTCAACGGACTTCTCAAAGGTCTGTCCGCGGAAGAAGGAATCGGAGCTGTTCTCGCAGGAATGGGTATAGACGTAACCAAACCTATCACGGAAGAACAACTTCTCGATATATTGGCTAACTTCTCTTATTATCAATATCCGACGTTGAAACCTAAATTCTCTTTCATCAAAGACGAAACATTGCGTACTTACGCTTTGGCTAACTACTACGCTACCGTTCACGGAGCCAACGTAGGCAGCGTGCTTGCCGGCGACAATATAGGACACGTCACGATGTCCACGAACGGTTATCCCGCCGACAGATTCGCTTATTCTCTTACCGAACTTTACACTCTTAAAGCTCGCGGAGAATTGGCTCAATATTATCCTTTCATGCTGGCGAGAAGATTCGGTTATATCTGCGCGGGCATAATTGCGTTGATGACGGTGTACTATTACCTCAACAAACGTAAAGAAGACGAAGCGTTCGCGCTTATAGTAAACGGAGGCAGACGTTAATATGAAAAAAGCATTACAGGTAATTTTACATATTTTAGGTTTCCCCGCGCTCATAGCTTTGGTAGTCCTTATAAATCTTCCCATAATCAAGGGAGGAATAAGCTACGGCGTAATGGTGTTCGTGGGAGTTATCGTTGCGGCAGTGATGGCTCTTATCTATTACATCGCCTTTATTTGCGTGGTAAAGAGTAAGAAAAAATCGATATTAAAACAAACCGTCACTCTGTGTCTTGTCGTATTCTTCACACTTTGCGGTTTCTGGATAGTAGTGGATATCGCTTTGCCAAACTTCTTCGCCGACGCAACGAGCAAAACGGTTTTCTACGAAGATTTGGTCGACAACTATCAGGCGAGAGCCGACGTTCACGTAGCTCTTAAGGACGAATATATAAGAAGAGCGTATAACGCGCACAACCTGCCCCGTGAAAACGAAGAGGGCGGATATACCCTCGAAGAGTATCAGGAACAGGGCGTAAGAAACGAGAACGTTCAAAAACTTCTCACCATTCAGTTCGCGAGCATAGATTCCGACGGATACGCCTCTTTCGTAGACCCGTGGATAGGCATGGCTAACGACGATCGTCTTACCATTCCCACTCTTATTCACCTTATGACCGACGACAGAACCAAGAATATGGAGAACGTCGATTTCGCCTTGTACGACAAGGCGTTAGAGCAAGTGAAGAATGACCCCGTATTGTGGAACGTACTCGATATGATGGGTAAACCTATGGATATAGATATGGAACTTGACGGAACGGTATCGTTGGTAATAAACCTTCTCAGCAACGACCTTGCGAAGATAATCGGCGACAAGGATATACTCGGTTCTCCCATATATATTTCCTACAACGACAAGGCGATTACCCTCACCCCGAGCAACGAATCCCGCGGCGTCCTCGACTATATGAGTATGGCGTGGCTCAACAACAACGGTCTCCTTTACGCGATAGTCACTCTTATTTCCGTCCGTACGGTATTCCTTATCTTCGCAGGTTGGATGATATTGACCAACTTTATGATAGGCTTGCTCCGCGGAATGGGGAAAGAAAAGGTTAATCTCGTCAAGGTGAAGAGAGGCAAAGGCAAGGAAGAAGAACCCGCCCGCGCCGACAGACCCGCAAACAGAGGTTACGACGCGAATCAGTACAGATACGGCTACGTCGTCGCTCCTAATTTTTATCCGCAAATCAATATGGCTGAAATAAGAAGACAGCTTATAAGAGACAGCAGAGAAACGAGAAGAGACGATTACGAAGACTAACAAAACAGTTAATAGTAAGATAAAAGAACCGTTCGTAAGAGCGGTTCTTTTTTACGCGTAGTTTCGGAGCGTTCAAGTATAGTCGCAAAAAACTCTGATACATATCCGCTTTTTTGTAGTTGTTTTAGTATATACCGCTTGTGTAAAATTACTTTCCCCCGTTTTTTGCTGCGTAAAGCAACGTGCGTGGGACGCGAACGGAAAAGGAGTGGCTCAGGTGCGTGGGACGCTCCGCCCAAAAAACTAAAATTGACTTTATACGTATATCAAGGTATAATAAATAATAATAAACGATATATGAGTAAGAACAATAAATTAAGAATAGTTTTAATTTTCGTTATAGTGTGTTTGGCGGTAGGGTGTCAGGCATGCGTTTCTTACGGGTTTAATTCGGCGGACAGCGACGTAAATAAGAACTATTCCGAAATAAAGGCGGCGGAAGCAGTTAAGGGAGATATAGTAAACCCCGTCGTCCTTATATGTTTTGCCGACGAGAGCGCAGAGCAGACGAAGGCGTCTTTTACCGACGCGGTCAGGAATTATTATATAGGCGAAAGCAATTCTCTTCAAAATTATTATTCGACGATTAGTTACGGGCAGATAGGTATTACTACCCTTTTCCCCGAAGCGGACGGAGAATTGTTCGTGTACAAAGCGTCAAAGACGAGAAGTTATTATAAAAACATTAAAGAAAAATCCGGTGATAGCGTAAGGAAAACAGCCGAAAGCGAGCTTCTTAACGCGGCGTTAAACGCGGCGGCGAGCCATTATGATTTTCAGGACTACGACCTCGATAGAAACGACGACGGATACGTCGATAGCGTATCCTTTTTAGTCAGCGGCGAAGACTCGAACGGAAGCGGCTGGGGCGGACTTTTGTGGCCCCACTCGTGGAATCTTGCCGAAATCAGCCGGTCGGTAGGGCAGGTTACGGCAAAGCTCGGCGGCGTTACGGTCAATAAATTTTCCCTTAACTTTATAGAAACGGTTGACGTAGGGTTTTTGTGCCACGAAACGGGGCACGTTTTCGGTATGCCCGATTTGTATCATTATAAATACGACAAGGATTACGTTCAGGTAGGGCAGTGGGATATAATGCACCTCAATCAGTCCACGCCGCAGTATCCGACGGTATATTTAAGGGATAAGTATTTAGGGTGTATAGGCGATAATCAGCTTATCGATATCAAGACTAACGGAACTTATACCTTAAAACCCGTTTCTACCGCGACTGCGGAAGACGTCCTTGCGTACAGACTCGTCATTAACGATAAAGAAAGCATATATTTCGAATACAGGAACAATTCCGTATCCGTCTACGACGGCGGACTGAGCGGCAGCGGACTTATAGCGTACAGAGTAAATTCTTCCGTCGACGGCAACGAGGAGGGAAAGAGGAGAAGTACGTCAAATCCCGACGAAGTCTACGTTTATCGTCCGTCGGTAGCGACTAACGGCGGTACGAAGAACAAAGAACTCACTAATTTATCGTACGCTTATCTCAACGAAGACAATCAGAAGTTCCGTTCGCTCGGAACGCAAACGATAACGACGAAATACGACGAAAGGAATATTTTTCTTACCGACGGGAGCAATACCGGGGTAATAGTGCGCGTGACGGAAACGACAGATGAAAAGATAAGTTTCGAAATCGACGTGAACGGCTACGGCGGCACTAAGGTGCGGGATATATTAGTGGAAGGGAACGCCGAAATAAACTACGGCGAATCCCCCGATATAAGGGTAAAAGTTCTGTTTTCGGGTTACAGTCAGTACGTCGTGGCAAGTCCGGACAAGTACGTCTTCGAATACGACCCCGAAATCATCGGCACGCAGAGAGCGACGATAGTCTATACCGACGACGACGGAGAAGTAATCAAATATTACTTCGACTTGACCATATCGGACAAGTTGGAGACGGAAAGGCTCGACGTAATAAAAAAACCCGACAAAGTAATCTACGAAGCAGGGGAAAAACTTACTCTCGACGGTCTTACGGTGGCGGTCACTTACGTTAAGCAAGGTATGAAAGAAATAAAATACGACCTTACCGCCGAGTCGCAATGGAAAGTCGAGGGAGTGGACACGTCCGTTTCGGGCAAGTACGAAGCGGTAATAACGTACCTTCCGTTTAATCTGTCGGTAGTGATAGAAATAACGGTCGTAAGCGACCTTGTTTCTATGAAAATATCGGAAAGGAATTCGGTAACGATGATAAGTAAGAGCGAAAATTTAAGCCTTACGGTAATAGGGGTATACGAAGACGGCACGGAAAAAATTATGAACCCGACCGAATACTCGATATCCGGATACTCTAAACAAACGTTGTATATAAAGCAGACCGTTAAAATAACTTCCGACGAAAAACCCGATATTTGGTGTTCCAAAACAGTAATTGCGGTAGACGAAACAGACCTTTTATCCATAACGCAGGAAGGTAAAATAAAGACTTTGTATAAGTACGGCGAAACTCTCGATTTAAGCGGCGGGTATCTTACGTTCGACTTTTCGGGCAATATAATTTCCGTCCCTGCGGAAAACTTTTATTCGCAATACGTGCAAAAGTTTCAAGCTACGAAAAAAGGACTTCAGCGGCTCGGCGTAAGTATATACGGAGTGGAAAACGAGTACGCCGTGAACGTGCTTGCTTCCGACGACAGCTCCCTCGCATCGGGTTCTTCCGCCGCCTTGGTTAATTACGGCTCGGGGTACGTTTTGTTTACGCGGGCGACTAAGTTAAAAGAAGCGGTCGGATATTTTTCTTCATACTTAAATATCCGTTTCGTCAAGACCGACGGGAAGGTAAAGTACGAAGTAAAACCGTCGGTAAACGGCGAAGAGTACGTAGCGGACGGAATGAGAATAGAACTCACCGACGGCGACGGGAAGACGGTTATGAGCTATCGGCTGTTCGTCAAGGGCGACGCCGACGGCAACGGCGTAGCGGACGAGAACGACCGTTATTATTGGGCGGAAGCTTTGTTCCGTCAGCGTAAGGACGCCGATGTTTTTCTCGATATGAACGGCGACGGAAAATACACTTTGAGCGATTACGTTCTGCTTACGGAAACGTACGGGGTGGGCGTATGAATATGAAGAAGACGGTTTTATTTATCACGGCGGCAGCTATTATAATAATATCCTGTTTCGGACTCGCCGCGTGTAAAAAAAGGGACGCGGAGATAGCCGTATCGGCGGTAATCGTAGACGGAAGCGTGAAGGATACTTTCGACGTGGACGAAAGTTTTTGTTACGACACGGCAAAATTATCCGTTACGTTCAAGGACGGTTCGGTAAAAGAAATCCCCGTCGACAGCAGTATGCTTACCGAGTTCGACACGAGCACCACCGGGTTAAAAACCCTTACCGTCGCTTACGGGGGAATAACCGTAAACGCCGAATACGAAGTCGTCTACCTTAATTATCCGTCGCGCGAGATAGTGACGAAAGCGAGATTAAAAGTAAACCAGTCGGCTTACCCGACGGGGATAGGGCGAGAAATAGTCCTTTCGCAAGGGAAAGACTGCGGTTTCCGTGCGGTTTATTTTACCGTAAAGGGTAGCGGCTATCTGTGCGACAAGAGCCTTAATACTTTGGATATATCGACGGATTTTAACGTGACGGCTACTTCGTATTTTGTCGACGCGAAGACGATAAAAATTATTATCGCGTCGAAAAACGGCTTTGCCGACGGTACCGTTGCCGTGATAAACTTTGCCGGCGTGACGAACGCAGAAGTCAGTCTTACCGAAATAGTGGTTTCGGACGGAACGAAAGATTACTATTTACCCGATACGAAAGGAGTATAGAATATGCATATTTTACCCGCAGTAAAGAAATTAAAAATCGATATGGGCGAAGCCGCAAGGGAAGTATACTTTGACTACGACCCGACGATGAAACCCGAACAATACTCTATCGTCGCCGACAAAACCGGGATAAGGGTATTTTCTTCCGACAAGAAAGGTAAATTTTACGCTGAAAAGACTCTCGAGCAGATTTTTTACGAGTATAAAGACAAAATTCCCTGTTTTACGATAGAAGACGAGCCGAAATACTCTTACAGAGGATTTATGATGGATTGTTGCCGACACTTTTTTACCGTGGACGAAATAAAAAAGGAAATCGAAGTCGCGGCAAGCGTGAAGATGAACAAGTTCCATTGGCACCTTACCGACGACCAGGGGTGGAGAATAGAAATAAAAAAATATCCGCTCCTTACCGAAATAGGTTCGGTAAGAAAACAGACGAGAAAGGACGGCAAGGAAGTTAAAGGATACTATACGGCGGAAGAAATCAAAGATATAGTTAAGTTCTGTAAGGAAAGATTTATCGACGTAATTCCCGAAATCGACATGCCGGGACATTTTACCGCGGCGATAGCCGCATATCCGCATTTAGGCTGTACGGGAGAGAAAAAAGAAGTAAGCGAGCATTTCGGGATACATTGCGAAATTGCCTGCGCGGGAAAAGAAACGACTTACGGGTTTATAAAAGACGTACTCGACGAAGTGACGGAACTTTTTCCGTACGAATATATACATATAGGCGGCGACGAAGCGTTGAAGTATCGCTACACCGAGTGTCCCGACTGCCGCAAGAAGATAGCGGAAGAAAACCTTGCCGACGAAGAAGCATTGCAAGGGTACTTTATGAACGCCGCGATAGATTATCTTGCGGAGAAGCGGCGTAAAGCGGTACTTTGGAACGACGGAACCCTCGGCGGCAACGTGAAAGGGAACTACGCCGTGCAGTATTGGAAAGAAACGAAAGAATGTAAAAACGCGGCGATAGCGGCGGCGGAAAGCGGAAAAGAAATAATATACAGTCCGTTTTCGAGCCTGTATCTCGACTATCCTTGCGGAATGACGCCCTTAAAAAAGACCTATAATTATAAAGAAGAAAAGGAACTGACCGACAGGGTAAAGGGTTTGGAAACTCCGGTATGGACGGAATTCATTCCCGATATAAAGACGTGGGAATTAAGAGCCTATCCGAGACTTTTCGCGGTGGCGGAAAGAGCGTGGAGCGAAGAAAAGGACTACGACGGTTTTTTGTTGCGGTTGGACGAGTACGAAAAATTCGCAAAAGAAAATTTTGCTATAAAAATATGCGAAAAACCCGACCCTAACAAGATAGCGGGTCTTATCGAAACTCTGAAATTCGGCATAAAAGCGTTCGACCCGTACTTTATCGAATTCGCCCGTCTTACGCGAATAACGAAAAAGAGAATGAATAAAAGAAAAAACAGTTAAAAATTCGCGATATTTATGGTACAATAAAATAACCGCATTTACGCGGGAATAAAAAATAAAGGAAAGCGGTATGAACGAGCTTATGACTCCGTCTTTACTTTGGGCGGATTTCGACGAAACTTTCGACGGTAAAATAGAAGTCGTGAAAACGGAAGGGATATTCCGTCGCCTGACGGTGACGGCGTTTTCCGCGTCCGACGGCGACGTCGTAATAGAGACGGACGTCTATTCGCCGGAATACGAAAGGGGTAACGTGATAGTCCTTATAGGCGATTACGCGAAGAAAGCTCAGCAGGACGTGGTGGACGCGTTGTGCGGGAAGGGTTTTTGCGTGGTAGTTCCCGATTACAGCGGAGTGTTCGACGACAGTCTCACGTCTTTCCCCGAATCGTTAAGTTACGGGCGGTACTTCGACGGAAACGAACATCTTACCAAGGTTTGTCCGACGGCAAAAGAGACGTGTTTTTACCTTTATACGAAGATTATAAGAAAGATAATATCCGCAATTAACGGCGTTTTGCCGAAAGGCGACGTGGTTATTATGGGATTAAGACGCGGTACGGAAATAGCTTTGCAGACCGTAGGCACGGATTCCCGTCCGATAGGGCTTGCGCTTATAGCGGGAGCGGGATACAGGGAATATTTCGATTATCCCCGATACGGTAGCGACAAAGTTTTGTCGGTGGAAGGCGACCTTATGCAGTGGATTACTTCGGTGAGCGGTACGGCTTACGCCAAGAGAGTGAAAGTCCCCGCGATTATTGCTATCGGCAGTAACGGAACCGAAAGCGATATTGACCGCGCGCCCGCCCTTATGTCGCTTATGCAGGCGGAAACGAGTCTTTGCGTCAGCGCCGGATACAGGGATAATATCGATAAAAAGACTTTCGATACCGTAATAAAATGGCTCGAAGGGATATTCCTTTTGAGCGTGCCGCCGAAAAAACCGTCGCTTACCGTCAATATAAATTCGGAAGGGGAGCTTTACGGCGAAGTCAAAGCCGACGACAGCGTAAAGATAAAGGAAGTAAGGGTAAGATATTCTTACGGCGACAACAACCATTCCACAAGGTTCTGGCGAGAATCATCGGGTGATTTTATAGGAGACGGCGGTTATATTGCCCGTCTTAAAGCGGGAGTGGGGAGCGAAATGCTCTTCGCTTATGCGGAAACGGAGTACGTCAACGGCTATATATCCGACGGCGGAGTGGTATACGTCGATTTGAGAGACAAAAAGATAAAGACGAGCAAATCGGTCACTAACCCTATTATTTTCCAACATCCCGACGAAAACGGCTTCGTAGAGATAAGCGACGATACCGTGATTATGAAAAGCTCTTTAAGGGAAGGAGTTTTGCCGATAGGTCTTAAAGGACTTTGTTGCGACAAAGGCGGAATGGTAAGTTATTCTATCGGAAACAAGACCGGATTTGACGAAACGAGACTTTTGCAGATAGATACCTACTCTTCCGAAAAGACTTACGTCCTGCGGGTGAGCGTCGTCGACGGCAACAACGTAGAATATAATGCAAGTAAAGAGATAGAAAGCGCGGAGACTTTTTTCAGTCTTCTTCTGACGCCGAACGCTTTTAAGGACGGGAATATGCAACCGCTTGAAAGTTGGGAAAGCGTAAAGAGCCTTACCGTGCTTACCAGCGGCGTAATCGTCGGCAAAATAATGTTTATATAGAGGTCGCAGTGGACGTTAATCCGAATACCGAAATAAAGCGGAATAAGAAAAAATCATTTATAGGAATAATAATGTTCGTAATAGTGCTTATTGCGGTGATGTGCGGCACTTATTATTTCAGTCACAATTATCTCGTAATCTATCCCGTAAAAGGGCAGTCGATGGAAAATACCATTCACGACGGCGAAAACGTGATTCTTTTCAAAACCACAAAAGTAAAGTACGACGACATAATAGTCTTTTACGTCCCCGACGAAAACAGATACCTTATCAAAAGGGTGATAGGACTTGCGGGCGACGAGATAGAAATAAAATATTCTTACGACGATTCTCTTTATCACGTTTATCGCAACGGCGCAATTTTGAGCGAAGAATATATCTATGAGCCTATGGACAGAGTTTATACGGAGATGAAAGTTGTCGTGCCGGAAGGTAAAGTGTTTTTCTTGGGCGACAACAGGCTCGATTCCTACGATTCTCACGTCGGGAATTTTTACGCCGACGTCAACCAGATACAAGGCGTGGCGTTCGTAAAGTATTCCGATTGGAAAAGCGTTAAGTTTTTATAAAAATCGATTTTCGGAGAACGTAACGGGAACTTTCGGGTTCCCGTTTTTTAGATATAAAAAAACGGCCGCCGTTAAGCGACCGTTACATTTTTCGGAAAGGTTATTTCTTTTTGAAGATTTTGTTTTTTAACGCGACGAGTGTAATCACGACGGTCACGAGTAAAGCAAGCACGGGCAGGAGCCAACCGGGGTGCCAGGGCATAAATCCCGTTATTCCGAGTATAACGTAAGTCATCGTCGCCGCCACTATAATAAAGGCTTCTAACGAAACGAGAGTCAGTTTGTTTTCCGTGCCGATGCAGGCGATAAGGTCTGCTCCCGTAAGAGTAACGGGAAGGAAGAGGAAGAGTATCCAGCTTAACGACCACGCGTTGTCGGCGAGTGCGGAAAAGAGGAAGTAAGTCGCGAGAATTCCGCTCGTGATAGCCGACGCGATAAGAATGCGCATTAAAAGGTACTTTTTCGCCATAGACGATTTGATTGCGTAGAAGATAGCCAGTCCCATACCGCCTACGAGAATACCCGTGACGGGGATAAGCCAGCTTACCGACCAAAAGTTTTTGACGCACAGGCTTACGATAAGATAAACGACAAGTAAGGCTATTACGTAAACTACCGACCCGATAATAACGTTCAAAGTCCTTTTAGCCGATTTTTTCGATGTTTCGACGGCTTCCGACACAGCTTTAGCGGCGTCTTCGGCTACGTTTTCTACGTTGTCTTTGACTTCGTGCAACATATATCCCTCCGAAATATTATTTTTTCGCGAAACGGATTCCCCGTCGGACGACGAAGTCTCCCTACAAACAATAATTTTAACATCTGTCAGAAAAATTTGCAATGCTTTCCGAAAAAACAAGCGAAAATAATGCTGAATTTTCATAATTTAACAAAATAATTCTTTCTCGGCAAACTTATTATTCGAACGGACTTAATTAACGTAAGTATAGAATAATTCCGATAGGGAGGGCGGGCGGGATATACGAAAACCTATATACGGATAAAAACGGAATAGAAAACACGCCTATTCCGTCATATACTTTATATCCGTAGCTCAAAACCGACGGTTTTGAAATTCGTTTTTATTTATCCTTAACGCCGAAATCTTTGATTTTGGCAATTAACTCCGCTCCGTAAGGAGTGGAAATTAACGCCACGCAGTGGCAATTCACGCCCGCAAGGGCAATTAACGCCACGCAGTGGCAATTCACGCCGCTTGCGGCTTATAATTGCCTTAGCAGTTCCTGCAATTCTTCTTCGCTTAGTTCGTCGATATGGCGTTTTTCCGTATTTTTTTCGTGAGAAACGGCGGCGTCCAACTTGTCGAGCCGTTCGGTTTCTTCGAGAAAATCGTCTATTTTTTCGTCTTCGAACTCTTCCAAAAGGATTTTCCGACACTCGTCGAGAGCGGACAGAGTTTTTTGATAGTCCTTTTCCGCGCTGCCGTTTTTTGCGGCGGCAATCCATTTTTTGCGAAAAGCGCACAGCCTTTCGCATTCCAACGAATACTTTATTTTGAGTTCTTTTTCGACGGATTTTTGCAAGGCGTCGGCGTAAGACAGAGCGTCGGCGATTTTTCTTTCCTTTTTACGGTATTCTTCCAGCATGACCGTAAGGTCGGCGTTCATTCTTTTCAGTTCCGCTATGCGTTCCGCGTAAATTTTCTTATCGTCGTTTTCGGGAAGAAGAGGCGGTTTCTTTTTATTTACTTTTTTCATACCATTAATTATGACCGCGAAATCAATAAAAAAACCGAATTTATTTGTAGATATTTGTCTAATATAAGATTATTTGGTATACTTATAATATTATATTCGATATAAAAAACAACAAACTGTTTTCGTGCGGACGCACGGAACCTTACGGAGTAAGCAATGAAAGCGATAGTATCTGTCCTCGGAGAGGACAAAAAAGGAATTATAGCGAAAGTATCCACCGCCTTATACGATATGGACATTAACGTGGAAGATATTTCGCAGACCATTATGCAACGTTATTTTACTATGATAATGTTGGTAAATTTAGAGGACAGCAAACTTAAATTCAGTCAAATAAGCGAAAATCTTTCCGCTCTCGGCAGAGAGACCGGCGTGGATATAAGGATACAGAGCGAAGCTATTTTCGACTCCATGCACAGGATTTAGAGGGGAAGAAAGATGATTTCCATCAACGAAATTATAGAAACGAACAGAATGGTTCAGTCGCAGCACCTCGACGTCCGCACGATAACTATGGGGATTTCCCTTCTCGACTGTATCGGAAACACCGTCGAAGAGACCGCCGAAGCCGTATATAAAAAGGTCAAGGAAAAGGCGGGGAAGCTGGTGGCTACGGGGGAAGATATAGCCTGCGAAACGGGCATACCTATCGTAAACAAGCGTGTTTCCGTCACTCCGATTAGTCTTATTACGGCAAAAACCGGTGGCGCGGTTAAATTAGCGGAAACGCTCGACAAAGTCGCCAAGGAAATAGGAGTGGACTTTATCGGCGGATACACCGCGCTCGTCCATAAGGGCATGACAGATTACGAAAAGGAATTTATTATGAGTATCCCCGAAGCTCTGTCGAAGACCGACAGGGTATGTTCTTCGGTGAACATAGGTTCTACGCAGGCCGGAATAAATATGGACGCGGTTCGTCTTATGGGTAAAGTAATTAAGGATACCGCTTATCTTACCGCCGACAAGGGTTCGATAGGTTGCGCAAAGCTCGTCGTTTTCGCGAACGCCGTCGAAGACAATCCCTTTATGGCGGGGGCTTTCCACGGAGTGGGAGAAAAAGACGTCGTAATTAACGTGGGCGTAAGCGGTCCGGGGGTAGTCAAAGCGGCGTTGGAACAAGTAGACGGCGACCTTACCGAAGTCGCGGAAACTATTAAAAAAATAGCGTATAAAATTACGAGAGTAGGGCAGTTTGTTGCGGAAGAAGCAAGCCGCAGACTTAACGCAAATTTCGGCATAGTGGATTTAAGCCTTGCGCCCACTCCCGTTAAAGGCGATTCCGTCGCTCGTATTCTGGAAGAAATAGGCTTGGAATGCGCGGGCGGATACGGGACTACCGCTTGCCTCGCTCTCCTTAACGACGCGGTAAAAAAAGGCGGAATTATGGCTACTTCGCACGTAGGGGGACTGAGCGGAGCGTTTATTCCCGTAAGCGAAGACGAAGGAATGATAAACGCCGTCGAAAAGGGAATTCTCCGCGCGGAAAAACTCGAAGCAATGACGGCTATATGCTCGGTAGGTCTCGATATGATAGCGGTACCCGGGGATACGACGGCGGAAGTCCTTTCCGCGATGATAGCCGACGAAGCGGCGATAGGGGTAAGCAACAACAAGACCACCGCGGTAAGAGTCATTCCCGTCTACGGCAAGACGGAAGGACGCGTCGATTTCGGAGGGCTGTTAGGCACCGCTCCCATAATGAAAATAAACACGGTTTCGCCCGCAAAGTTTATTAACCGCGGAGGAAGAATACCGGCTCCCGTTTGGGCGCATAAAAACTAAAATAAGGACGGAAAAGTTATGAAAAGAATAGCTCGTTTCTGTAAAGTAAGCGAAGAGAGATTTATACTTGACGGCGGAACCAAAGATAGTTACGGTAAGATAAAATTACCTGAAAGAGCCACGGCGGGCAGCGCGGGGTACGACTTTTTTACCCCCGTATCTTTCACCCTTAAACCGGGCGAAACGATAAAAATTCCGACGGGGATACGAGCGGAGATAAACGAAGGGTGGGTTCTTAATATTTACCCTCGCAGCGGTTTGGGATTTAAGTACCGTCTGCAACTTAACAACACCGTCGGGATAATAGATTCAGATTATTTTTTCAGCGATAACGAAGGACATATCCAAATCAAATTGACAAACGATTCGAAAGAGGGTAAAATTCTTTCCTTGGAAGAAGGTCAAGCCTTTTGTCAGGGCGTTTTTACCGAATACGGAATAACGTTCGACGACGACGCGACGGATAAACGCAACGGCGGTTTCGGCAGTACCGGGAAATAAAATCGTTCGTTGACGGAAAGAGGATAAAAAATGACGGATTATACGATATTGCTCGAACTCGCTCTGATTTTGTTTTTTACAAAACTGTTCGGGATAATCACAAAAAAATTAGGCTTACCGCAGGTGGTAGGCTTTCTTATTGCCGGACTTCTGATAGGTCCGTGCGTACTTAAATGGGTTCACCCTTCCGATACTTTGAGAATAATAGCCGAACTGGGCGTAATTCTCATTATGTTCTCGGCGGGGCTGGAAACCAACGTAAAAGACCTTAAAGAAAACGGTCTCGCAGCGTTTTTAGTAGCGGCGGCAGGGGTAATATTGCCCCTCGGATTCGGATTTTTGATAGCGGCGGCTTTTCTCGGCGGATTTAAGAACGTGGACGCGATGCAACTTCTCAAATACGTCTTTATCGGCGTAATAATGACCGCTACGAGCGTATCAATTACCGTAGAAACGTTGAGAGAAATGGGCAAGCTCCGTTCGAGAGCGGGGACCGTTATTTTGTCGGCGGCAATAATAGACGACGTTATCGGCATAGTTTTGCTCAGCTTTATTATGGGGGTAAGGAACCCCGAAGTAAAGCCCGGCATCGCTATCCTTAAAATGGTAATATTCTTTATTCTCGCCATCGGCGTGGGGATAGGGATACATTATCTTTTCAAGTACCTTAACAAAAAATTTCCGCATACGAGAAGACTTCCTATTTTAGGACTGGTTATTTGCTTCCTGTATGCGTATTGCGCGGAAAAATTTTTCGGGGTGGCGGATATTACCGGCGCGTATATCGCCGGAATTATGATGTCGGGACTTAAAGAGAGCGAATATATAGACAGAAAGATAGAAATCAACGCCTATATGATTTTCTCCCCCGTGTTCTTCGCGAGCATCGGAATAAACGCCGATTTTTCCAACTTTAACGCGAATACGGTGTGGTTTTGCATTGCGTTCGTGGCGGTGGCGATAGCGACGAAAATGCTCGGGTGTCTGCTTGCGGCGAAGGCTTTGCGATACAGCTGGCACGAGTCGATAATAATAGGCGTAGGAATGATAGCGAGAGGGGAAGTTTGCCTTATAGTTTTGCAGAAAGGAATTTCGGCGGGGTTTGTGACGGCGGACTATCTCGCGATGGGAGTTATGCTCGTAATAGTAAGCAGCCTCCTCGCTCCCATACTTCTTAAACTTATCTATAAAAGTTGGGATAAGCACGCCGCAAAGCAAACCTTGTCGCTCGAACTGCCCGACGGGAACGGAAATATAACCCTTGCCGACGGCGGAAATAACGGCGATAGTGCCGAACCCGATAAGCAAGACACTACATCTTGTGATGACAAAAAATAAAAATTAAACCAAAGGGAAGATAGTGTTTACTTTTCCGACGGCGTAGTGTTATAATTGTCACAATAGAAATTTGTTCGACCTTATATTTTTTATTCGGTCGGTATTTTTAGCGGTCGCGTCCGCGCGACTAATCGAAATAAAAAAACGGGAAACGAATGATTAACGACGAAGACATAAAGAGCAAACTGCTTATACTTTTCATTTTGGAAAAATTAGAAATGCCCATCAACGAGGACATTCTTTTGCAGATGTGTTCTTTGGACAACGACTGGATACCGTATCTATGTTTTTCGCAATACGTTTCCGAGCTTGCCGGAGCGGGCTTTATAAACCGTCACGCCGACGAAATGTCGGGCAAAGACTACGTTCTTTCGTTAAGCGAGGACGGAAAGGTATGTTTAAGTCACTTCTTTAACGATATTTACAAGTCGGTACGCGACGACGTAACCGCCTATATCCGCAACAACAAACTTCTGTACAGAAAAAAACAGGAATTTTCCTGCAACTACGTCAGACTTGCCGACGGAACGTATAAAGTGACCTGCGCCGTATTGAACGTGGAATCGCCCGTATTCGAGGTCACTTTCAACGTGCCTACGCTCGCAAAAGCCATTGCCATAAGGAATAAGTGGCAGAGTAAAGCGACGGATTTTTATAGGGTGTATACCGATTTACTTATAGACTAAGAGAAGCCGACCACTCGTTATGCGGGATTTTTCCGCAGTCGTTACTCTTTGTGCGAAAAAATCTTAATCCGCATAAGTCGGACTCATAAGGAAGCAAGGCAGTCCGCCTTGCTTTTTCATATTGCGAATTTCGGCAGAGCCGAACGAATTTACCGTATGACGGTAACGAATTGTCACTGCGTGACGCGAATTTCGCAAGCAAGTTGCGAGCGAACGGAACTATTTATTAAGTGAATTTTGCCGTTTATTTTGCAAATCGTAAGCAAAAAGTTTGCTCGTAAGGACTTTTTTTCTTGTATTAAAAAAACGGAACGATAAGTTCCGCCCGCTGTTTTGATTTGTCCGACGATACGATTGATAATTATTTTCGAGATAACGAGAATTCTTCTTCCTCGAGACCTAAAAGGTAGTCCGACGACACGTCGAGAACTTTACACAACAAGGCGAGCGTTTGTATGCTCGGATAGGACTTACCGACCTTAAAATCGCTTATACATTGTTTGGTTATGCCGACTTCCGCGGCTATTTCCGTTTGCTTTTTCCCCGAGGCTTTTATGGCTTCGGACAAGCGTTCAGTGAATTTTTCCATAATGTCAATATATCAAATTTTGTAAGTTAATACTTGACAGTAAGTTGCCAACTTACTATACTTAAAATGTCAGTTAATAACTTACTATTTTACCGTCGATATGATAATTCGTGTCTTTTAATCTTCGATTAAATCACGATTATTATTTTCCGATAGGCAGAGTCTTAATCGTAAGCAGGAATAAAAAACGGCAAATATTTGGAATAAAGGAGTGGCGTATGAAGAAAAAGTCGGTAACAATAACAATTAGCATTATCGTTGCGGTAATCGTAGCGGTTACGGGTGTTTTCGTCGGGGTGTTTTTTATCGCAAAGAAAGGACCCGACGAGCCTGCGCGGACAGAAACGCCGCCGAAAATAACGCCCGAAATTACGCCCGGAGGAGCAACGTCAAGTCCGTCGGAACGGACCGAAGCCGCCGAGCCGAAGAGGGCGGAATACGATATATCCTTTGAAAAAACCGAAGAAAACTATTATGCGGCGGAATTGTCGAAAGAACAGCAGTCGGTATTGTTGTCGTACGCCGCAGGAGAATTTTCCGCGTCGCTTACCGCAGGAAACGACAGAAAAGAAGAGATAACGATGAAATACTTTTTGGAATACGACGCCGACGGAGTAAACTATTCCGACGGGTATTCCGATACGGGCAAGGGCGATTATAACGTAGGATTCATATTCTCGCAAAGCGATTCGACGGAAAAATCCGTAGTTGCGTTGGCAAAAACGGCGGCAACCATAAAATTCAGTCTTACGGCGGCAAGGGCGAACGGAGGGGTTTCGTCGGTAGATAAATACGGAAACGTTACTTACGCCCTGACGAAAGAAAACAGTACGGGTACTTTTACCTACAAGAAAGTAGACGAAAACGGCGAGGAAAAAATGAAGGTGGAAATGCTTGTATGGGAGCTAAGCGGCAGCGAAAATTTGCCTAAATTCGTAAAAGACGGAAAAACGTTGGGCGGAAAACTAAACAACGACAACGTTAAGTGGAAATATTCCGAAATGCCGTGCTCGTACAAAATCGAAGGCATAGGAACTTACGAAGGGACTTACAGGCAGTACAAGATAGACGGTAACACGATGGAGTTTAACGTAGCCACGCATACTAATCAAAACAAAATTCTCAGTTTCATAATTTACGCCTCGTCGCCGTGTACGTTGTTTTTTAACGCGAATTGAGAATATTTTTAAGAGAGTAGAGCAATTGACGGAAAAAAAAGAGTTCGGCAGGAAGCCGAACTCTTTTCGAGTGATTTGGTAGTCGTCGATTAGTTAGTAGAACGGACGAAAGAGGTCCCCGTGCGTTCGACTACGGTGTAAAGGAAACCGCGCGTAGTAGCTTCGAAAGAGCCGTTTTTGTATTCGCGGTTGAGATAATAGAACACGTAGTACGTCTTGTCCGCGCCGTCAACCGAGTAAACGGCGGTGGGGCTGTAAAGAAGGTCGTTACTCGTATTGTATTCCAGAATAGTAGCCGTGTTATCTCTGTTCGTTATTTTAACGTGAACGTAGGTATAATCGGTGTCGGTAGCTTCGTCGTGAGCGGTAATTAACTCTCTTTCTTCTACCATACCGTCTACGGTTTCGTTTCTGACGAGATAAACGTCTCCTCTGTCGTTTTTGAAGTTGCCCAATTCGAATATTTTAGCGGGTTCTTCGGCTGCGACGAGGTCAACTATGAATTGACGGTTGCTGTCGGGATATTTGACGGTAGCTTTTCCGCCGCAAATATTGTCGACGGAGGAGAAAGAGGGTACTATCTTGATTTTGCCTTCGAAATCGAGTACGCCGAACAGTCCGTCGGATTTTACGATAATGGACCGAGACTGATAGTCTACTTTGGTTGTGGTCGCGTTAAGGTAAATCGGGTTTTTGAAGAAGCCGTCTACGATGGCGCAGCGGACTTTATCGTCGTAGTTTATAAGATACTTGTCGTCGGCAAGTTTAAGGATTTTGTCCGAGTCGCAAAGTCCGAGGGTGTCGGTTCTGTCCGATTTAACGGTGAAGTTTTCGCCGATTTCCAATACCTGTATATTGCTTGCCAATAAACCGTTTTTGATTTCTCTTACTTTTACCATTGCAGATATATATTCAAGATTTAAATTTCCATCGACAACGGACGGTTTTGTAATAAAATCAAAATCGCCGATTACGTAATTGAAGTTTACGGTCTCTACCGCGCCCGTCAATATATCGAAAGATTTGTAGTCGAGCAATTTATATACGCCGTTACTTTCGTCGAAGTAGGAATATTTAGTCGCCGTGATGGGGAGAGTGTATTTCGCTACGAAAAGTACTTTGGAACCGACGACTAAGCAGACTTCGTATTCTTCGGGCAATCTCGCTTCGGAAACAAGTTTTCCGTCTTTGTCGGTTATGCGGAAAACGTTGTAGCCGTTGATTGAAAAATCTTCGAGATAGTAATCTTTATATTTGGAGCCCATAAGTTCCGAGATATTGAAACGTACGTTTCTGACGAGGCTGTCGCCGGGTTTAAGGTCGGTTTTTTCTTCGGCAGGGTAGGGGTCCTTGACGGAATTAGCTTCCTTTACGATACCGTTTTGAATTTCTACGGTAAAGCTCTTTTCTTCTACCGTTAAGCCAACGTTTACTTTCAGAACGTATTTCGCATATCTTACCGATTTGAATACGTCGTTTGCGTCGGGATAAAGTTCAAAGTTTTTCGTCGTGATTTTTTCTACGTTATCGAGAGAGCCGAGTTCGACAAGTTTGGTTCCGTAGTAGTCGTAAATTACGCCGTTGTCGCGGTCAATGATAAAATACACGCCGGATAATTCGGACGAGAGACTTTCGAAAGCAGCGTTTTCGCTGAGTCCGGTCACGATAAAGTCGCCCGCGACCAAAGAATAAACGTTTACGCCCGACGCGTTCTTGCAGAAGAAGATACCCTTATTTTTGTATTCGACCATGTATTCGCCCGAGGTAGCCAAATCGTTAAGTTTGGTCAAAGCGTAGGAAGAATATTTGTATCCGTCTGATTCTCTTGAATACTCGTTCATAAACAAAAGGGAATAAACTTCGTCGTACGTAGGCGCGGAAGGTTTCTTTTTACACGAAACGAAAGTCGTGCAAAGTAAAACCGCAAGCAAACAAACGCACAATACGATTGTAAGTTTTCTTTTCATAATGTTACCTCCAAAGGTTTAAGTTTGTTACAAATTCATTATATATTAGAGTAGCTGAAAATGCAATATATGACTTTTAACGAGTTGTTTTGTCAATAACTTCGGCAGTAAAAAACGAAGGAAAAAGTTCTTTAATTGCGGATTTTTTACCCAATAACAGCTTATTTTGCTGCTTATTTTCCGTGTTTAAGATTTAAGATTAAATTATATGGAGAGACCATAGATTTTATAGAATTTTCTATACCAAGCCTGCTTTTTTCAATTCTTTTCTCAGCCTTTTTACTGCTATTCTTAAAATCGATTCGGTATGCCTGCCCGAAGATACGTAACAATAAATTTCGTGATAAACGGCGTAAAAGGCACATTTTAAGTCGACGTTTTTCGACACGGGATATTTTGCTTTGTAGGTATCGTAAAGGTTAAATAAATTGCCCGTAAGATTATTAAGTTGGAACAACTCGAACTCTTTGTCCGCCCATTTGCAATCCAAAGGGTCAATGATTGCGGTTACGTTCAACTTTCCGTCGCTCATTACGTTCATCACGTTAAGGTCTCCGTGAATAAGAGACGCTTTCTCTATGGGGTCACAAAAAATATTATCGAAATTATCCCAAGCAATCCGCATCGTTTTGAGGGTCTTATTATTGATTTCCCCTTTTTTGTTCATTTGAATAGCGGTATTGAGAATATCTTTTGCGAAAGGCTTGTAAAAATCGAGCCAATTTTCGTATTCGGGATTGTCGAGACTTCCGAATTTATCGTTCGTTTTGCCGTGCCAATGAGCCAAAGCGTCAACGATTTTGTCGGCAAACTGCCGTTTCTTTCGCTTGCCGACAAACAATTTTCTGAAATCGATAAAGCAATCGGTCCCGTCGACGTATTCTTCCACGATAAAATCCATAGGTATATCGTCGCTTGCGTCAAAGGTAAAATATACTTCCGGTATATGTATCAGCGTGTCCGCGCCAAGAACCTTCAATGCGTTTGCTTCGCTTTTGTGCATACCGCTTACACGACACGCTTTTACTATGAGCTTGTAAGGTTCCACCGGTATTTCAACCTTATAAACGTATCCGAAAGAGCCTCCGCCAACATATTTTATGCTTGATATTTCGCACGCATAACGTTCGGACACAATGCTTTTAACAAAATCTTTCGTTTGTTCTTTACTGTATTCTCTGACGACTTTTTGTTCCATAGTTTTCTCTCTTTATAGTTTCCGGTATATTTGGAGTTTTGCCGGCAACTGTCGTTCCCTATGTTTTTGTTTTAACGAAATTACCGTTTTTGCTGTAATAAAGCGAAAAAAGTCTTTTAAGCAAACTCTTTATTTGAATTATAACATATTCTTGAAAAAACGCAAGATTTCGATAAGCGAAAATTTGTGCACCCGACGGGTGCTTCGTCCCGTATCCGCAGCGGCTTGCCAAACGAGAAAGAAGAGTGTGGATTTCGCACTTTCGACGGAGAAGGCAAGGGCGTGTACACAGACGTACATAACCGCAGCCGACGACAGAAAAAAGGGCGTAAGACACGCCCTTATCTCTCGTTTGGTGGAGATGACGGGACCACTCGTATATACCGTAATGCCTGTATCAGGCGATAATAGTCTCGGCGAGTGTAGTTTTGGAAAGGGTGTGCGTTCTCTCGTCAGATTTTCGGCAAGCGAAAATTTGTGCACCCGACGGGTGCTTCGTCCCGTATCCGCAGCGGCTTGCCAAACGAGAAAGAAGAGTGTGGATTTCGCACTTTCGACGGAGAAGGCAAGGGCGTGTACACAGACGTACATAACCGCAGCCGACGACAGAAAAAAGGGCGTAAGACACGCCCTTATCTCTCGTTTGGTGGAGATGACGGGACTTGCACCCGTGTACTCATACGGTCAAAAAGATTTTTCTACATACTTAGCTTTGATTGATAACGTCGGAACGAAAGTCTATCAGGCAAACCCCGTCGTTCCCGAGTCCGTAATGCCGTTCTTCCCGCCGGACGAAAGGAAGAACCGTTCTCTGCTAAAACACGCCGAATATAAATCCGCAGAACTATTTACATCGACGGCTGCGACTAGGCTGCAGCGAGCTCGTAATTATTAGTGTTGTTATTTAATTTATAGTTTTCCGTTTTTACGAAGACGAGCCTTCGGTATGCTTAACCGTTCATTGCGTACAAGTCGAATCTAAAACACCCCCGCAGTCGTTATTTTACGAAACGTTTACACTTCGTATATTTAATATAATTGTACGTCTTTTTATATTTTTTGTCAATAAAGTAGAGAATGATACACGGTTTGCTTTTGAGAAAATAATTTGTTTGACAAAAACAGTTCCTTAATTGTACTATAAAACTATTATATTAACGTAAAATACGCGGAGGAAAACAATGGACGAAATCAAAAAAAGCGTTATAAAAATTCTTAAAGAGGACGCGAGGATTACGCCGTCCGCCATCGCAGTAATGCTCGGGAAAGAAGAAAAAGAGATAACGAAAGCCATTAAAGAACTGGAAAACGGCGGCGTTATCGCAAAATATACCGCGGTAATAAACACGGAAAAGACGGGCGAAGATTTTGTCGACGCTCTTATAGAAGTCAAAGTTACGCCGCAGGCGAGGAGCGGTTTCGATTCCATAGCGCAAGAAATCTGCCGTTACGACGAAGTGAAAGCGGTGTATCTGATGAGCGGAACGTTCGACCTTGCCATAATGTTGCAGAGCAAGACCATGCGAGACATATCCCTTTTCGTAAGCGAAAGGCTGGCGAGGATAGAGTCGGTCGTGAGTACCGCGACGCACTTTATCATGAAACAATACAAAGAAGGCGGAGTAGCTCTTTTCGACGGCAACAATAATTTTCGTATGCCGGTACACGAATAGTCAATAAAAACGTAAAAACAAATGAATTACGAGAGGTTTATCAACGATAGAGCCGCCTCTCTCAAACCGTCGGGGATAAGGCGATTTTTCGATTTGGTCAACGAAAAGAAAGACGCGATATCCTTAGGCGTGGGAGAACCGGACTTCAACACGCCCTACGTCGGGCGTGACGCCGCCACGCGTAATATTCAAAAAGGTAACACGCAATACACGCCTAACGGGGGATATTTAGAATTAAGAGAACTCATATCCCGTTATTACGCCGAAAGGTACGGAGTAAATTACGACGCCAAGACGGAAATTCTCGTCACCGTCGGAGCGAGCGAAGCCATAGATTTATCCTTGCGGGCGACGGTAAGTTACGGCGACGAAGTTCTTATACCCGAACCCTCTTACGTCAGCTACGCTCCGTGCGTAACGATGGCGGGAGGAATAGCGGTAGGAGTGGAATGTCCCGCAAACAACGGCTTCCGTCTTACGCCCGAAAAGTTAAGAGAAAAAATCACCGACAAGACGAAAATCCTTATTCTTCCGTATCCCAACAATCCTACGGGCGGAATAATGGAAAAAAGCAATCTCGAAGAGATAGCTAAGGTCTGTATAGAAAAAGATTTACTCGTAATAAGCGACGAGATTTATTCGGAACTTACTTACAATTCCGTCGGACACGTCAGTATCGCGAGCGTAAAGAACATGCGCGAAAGGACGATTGTCATTAACGGGTTTTCAAAAGCCTTCGCGATGACCGGTTGGCGAATCGGGTACCTATTATGCGATAAAGAGTTGCTCGAACCGATATATAAGATACATCAGTACACCATAATGTGCGCGCCGACGGCGAGTCAGCAAGCCGCGATAGCGGTACTGAAAAACGCTTTCGAAGAAGACTTTTATTCGGTGACGGAAATGAAGAAAGAATACGATTCGAGGCGGCGGTATCTTGTGAACGAACTAAACTTAACAGGCTTGAAATGTTTCGCGCCCGAAGGGGCGTTCTACGTTTTTCCGTCGGTGGAAACCACGGGAATGACGGGAGAGAGTTTCGCAGAAAAACTGTTGGAAGCAAAGAACGTTGCCGTCGTTCCGGGGAGCGCGTTCGGTACGGGCGGAAAAAATCACGTAAGAATAAGTTACGCCTATTCTATGAGTAGTTTACGAAAAGCGATGACCCTTATTAAAGAGTTTTTGAGTGAGATAACAGATTAGCGGAGGAGTATGATGGAGTACGTGGAAAAGACTCTGGGGAAAATTATACGAGACCTTGCTAAAAGCAATCCCGACGGGTTGGCTGTCGATTTTGCCGACAGGGATTTCAAAAAAACGTGGAAGGAGTTCGACGAAGAAACCACCGCCGTAAGCAAAGGACTTATGGCTATCGGCGTGAACGCGGGCGACAAGGTGTCCATGTGGGCGACCAACACTCCCGAATGGATAGTCACCTTGTTTGCGACGGCGAAAATCGGAGCGGTACTCGTGACGGTGAACACGAATTACAAAACTTTTGAATTAGAGTACCTTCTCAATCAGTCGGACACGAAAGTTCTCGTCCTGATGAAAGGCTTTAAGGACAGCGATTACGTCGGGATAACGAGAGAATTGCTGGGCGACGAGAAAGGAAACTCCGACGGAAAAATTTCGTGCAAACGTTTGCCCGTGCTGGAAAGGGTTATTTATTCTACGCCGGGAGAAGTTCCCGAAGATATGCTTGGTTTCGGGAAGTTGAAAGAGTTAGGGAAAGCTATTACCGACGAAGAGTTCGAGGAAAGGTTCGCGTCCGTCGGAGTGAACGACATAGTGAACATGCAGTACACTTCGGGTACGACCGGTTTTCCTAAAGGGGTAATGCTCACGCACAGGAATATCGTCAACAACGGCAAGTGCATAGGCGACGGAATGAAGTTTACCGATAAAGATAAATTACTTATCTGCGTGCCGTTTTTTCATTGTTTCGGGTTGGTTCTTGCCGTCATGGCGGCGATTACGCACGGCACCGCGATGGTGCCTATCGACCATTACAGTCCCGTCCCCGTAATGAACGCTATCGAAAAACATCGTTGCACGGCAATTCACGGCGTGCCGACTATGTTTATAGCCATGTTGGAGCATCCGTCGTTTGCGGGGAGAGATTTTTCGTCGTTGCGGACGGGTATTATGGCAGGTTCTCCTTGTCCCGTGGAAGTTATGAACAAAGTCGTCGATAAGATGAACATGAAAGAAATCGTCATTGTGTTCGGACAGACCGAAGCAAGCCCGGGTTGCACGATGACGACTACCGAAGACAGCCTCGAAAAGAGAGTCGCGACGGTGGGCAGAGCTTTTCCCGGGGTGGAATGTAAGATAATAAATCCCGACACGGGGGAAGAACAACCGCGAGGAACGGCGGGAGAGTTCTGCGCGAGGGGATACAACGTAATGAAAGGTTATTACAAAATGCCCGAAGCTACCGCACAGGCTATCGACGAAGAGGGTTGGTTACATTCCGGCGACCTTTGCGTCGAAGACGAAGAGGGGTATTTTAAGGTAGTCGGCAGAATTAAGGACATGATAATAAGGGGCGGGGAAAACGTTTATCCGAAAGAAATAGAAGAATTTTTGTACACCTTGCCCGAGATATCCGACGTTCAGGTAGTGGGCGTGCCGAGCGTGCAGTACGGGGAAGAAGTGATGGCTTTCATTATCTTAAAACAGGGCGAAGAAATGACCGAAGAAGAGGTAAAGGCGGCTGTAAGACGGAATATGGCAAGGCATAAAGTACCGAAGTACGTTAAGTTCGTAGATAAGTTCCCCGTGACGGCGAGCGGAAAGATACAAAAATTTAAGTTGCGCGAGCAGGCGATAGAATTGTTGCGGTTGCAGGACGCGGCGAATATAGAAACGGCATAGGAGGAGAATATGAAACTTGCATTTTCCACGATAGGGTGTCCCGACTGGTCGTTGGACGAAATTGTCACCGTGGCGAAAGACCTTAATTACGACGGAATAGAGATAAGGGGCGTAGGAAGAGAACTGTACGCACCCGATATAAAACAGCTTACAACAGACAGCGAAAAGTTCCTTGCGCGCCTCGACAGAGTGAAGTTGCAGATATCCTGCCTTACCTCCGGCGCAACGTTGGCGGCGTTCGATACGATAGAAAAATCTATGTCGGAAGCAAAGGCTTATATTGACCTTGCGAATAGACTTAAGGTACCTTTCGTCCGCATTATGAGTACCGATAAGCCGTATTACGACGGCGGGGATATAACGCTGTGCGAAAAGAAATTCAAAGAAATCGTAAACTACGCCGAAGGTAGCGGAGTGACTCCGCTTATGGAAACGAACGGTCTTTTCGTCGACACCGCGTTACTTAAAAGTTTTCTTTCGACGACGGGCGGGGGAGCTTTGTGGGATATTCACCATCCGTACCGTTTCGGCGGGGAAAGCGTGGATAAGACCTACGATAATCTTAAAGAGTTCGTAAAATACGTTCACATAAAGGATTCGGTGGTAAAGAACGGAACCACGGCGTACAAGATTACGGGTTACGGCGACGTGCCGATAGCGGAAGCCGTTAAACTCCTTTCCGACGGCGGCTACGACGGGTATCTCACTATGGAGTGGGTAAAACGCTGGAATAAAGACCTCGAAGAACCGGGCGTCGTGTTCGCTCATTACCCTTTCTTTATGAAAAGAATTCTCGCGGAAGCGCGTTAGCGGCGGATAAAGAAAAATTGTTTCAAGGGCGTTCGGTTTCGGACGCCCTTTTAGCACGGCATACCTTTTGTGTAAATTATCTTCCCCCGTTTTTTGCGACGTAAAGCCATGGAACACTCCCATAGGGGATAAAGAGGTTGACGGAGATATACGCGTATGGTATAATTGTTAAAACTATATTTATATGTAAACGTATAAGGAGAGAGTTATGAAAATACCTTTTTCACCTCCGGATATAACCGAAGAAGAAGTTGCCGAAGTAGCGGATACGCTGCGTTCGGGTTGGATTACTACCGGTCCGAAAACCAAAGAGTTTGAAAAACGGATAGCGGAATATTGCGAAGTAAACAGAGCCGTTTGTCTCAATTCACAGACCGCTTGCGCCGAAATGGCGTTGAGAGTGCTCGGAATAGGCGAAGGCGACGAAGTTATTGTCCCCGCGTACACATACACCGCTTCGGCTTCCGTCGTGTGTCACGTCGGAGCGAAACTCGTACTCGTCGACGTTCGGAAAGACAGTCTCGAAATGGATTACGACGCGGTGGAGAAAGCGATTACTCCCGCGACGAAAGCGATAATCCCCGTAGACTTGGGGGGCGTGCCTTGCGACTACGACAGAATATTCTCTATCGTGGAAGCGAAAAAGGGTTTGTTTACGCCGAATAACGACATTCAGAGAGCAATGGGAAGGATTGCCGTTTGCGCGGATACGGCGCACGCGTTCGGCGCGGAGCGTCACGGAAAAAAAGTCGGAAGTATAGCCGACTTTTCTTCTTTTTCTTTCCACGCCGTCAAGAACCTTACTACGGCGGAAGGCGGAGCGCTTACCTGGAAGAGTATAGAAGGAATAGACGACGAAGATATTTATAAGAAGATACAGCTTTATTCTTTGCACGGACAGAATAAAGACGCTTTGGCAAAAACGAAGCTCGGTTCCTGGGAGTACGACATTGTGGGAACTTGGTATAAGTGCAATATGACCGATATAATGGCGGCGATAGGACTGGTTCAGTTAAGACGTTATCCCGCGATGTTGGCTCGCCGTCGCGAAATAATCGAAAGATACGACGCGGCGTTCCGTCCGCTCGGAGTGGAGACCCTCAACCATTTCGACGATGAACACGTTTCTTCCGGTCATCTCTATATCACGAGAATATCTTGGGCAGACGATGAAAAACGCAGAGAAATCATCGTGAAAATGGCGGAAAAAGGCGTCGCGTGCAACGTCCATTACAAGCCGCTACCCATGATGACCGCTTATAAAAACATGGGGTTCGATATAAAGGACTACCCCAACGCGTATAACCGTTACGTAAACGAAATTACTTTGCCGCTGCATACCTGCCTTACCGACGAAGAAGTGGAATACGTGATAACTTGTTTTAAGGAAACACTTGCGGAGGTAAGATGAACGAAAAAACGAATATCGACTATAAAGCGATAGTCGAAAAGAAGAAATTTTCGCGTTTTGCGATAAGAGCGTTCGATATAACGGTCAGCTTTTTTGGTCTTACGTTTTTATTACTACCCTTTTTAGTAATCGCGATAGCCATTGCCTGCGATTCCGACGGGGGAGTGTTTTTCAAGCAGACGAGAGTGGGCAAAAACGGCAAACTTTTCAAAATAATGAAGTTCAGAACCATGGTTTCCGACGCAGAAGCGAAAGGTTTGCAGATATCGACGAGCGGCGACGCGAGAATAACGAAAGTGGGCAAGGTTCTCAGGAAGACCAAAATAGACGAACTGCCGCAACTTTTTAACGTGTTCGTCGGGCAGATGAGTTTCGTAGGTCCTCGTCCGGAAGTGCCTAAATACGTCGATATGTACGACGAAGAACAAAAAAACGTACTTTTGGTTCGCCCCGGAATTACCGACGAAGCGTCCATAGTTTTCCGCGACGAAAACGAAATTTTGGAGAACGCAGAAGACCCCGAAAAAGCGTACGTCGAAGAAATTATGCCGGTTAAACTTGCGTATAATCTCGAATACATTACGAAAATGAGCCTTTTTTACAATATTAAACTTATTTTCAAAACGATAATAGCGGTATTGAAATAGTATGGAAAAATATAGTTTTTTAACTTCGATTTATAAGAATACGAAAGTCGACGAAATGGAAGAGTGCGTAAACAGTATGGTAAATCAAACCGTACCGCCCGAACAAATCGTCGTGGTAATCGACGGCGAAATCCCGCAGGAACTTAAAGATTACGTTTCTTCGCTCGCGGAAAAAACTCCGTCGCTTTATACGATAGTTCCGCTCGAAAAGAATATGGGGCTCGGTTTAGCCTTGCGCGAAGGTATGGAATATTGCCGCAACGAGATAGTGGCGAGAATGGATACCGACGATATTTGCGAACTCGACAGATGCGAAAAACAACTTAAAATATTCGAAGAAGACAAGTTGGTTTCGGTAGTCGGCAGCAATATAGAAGAGTTTATCGGCACGGTCGACAACGCCGTCGGACAGAGAATAGTACCCGAAAGACACGAAGACATTTGTAAGTATCTGAAAAAACGTTGTCCGTTCAACCATATGACCGTAATGTTCAAGAAGAGCGAAATAGAAAAAGCGGGCGGATATATGGACTGGCATTACAACGAAGACAGCTATTTGTGGGTGAGAACTTATCTTGCGGGGTGCAGATTTTATAATATACAAGAAAACCTGGTACACGCGAGAGTCGGCGAAGAAATGTACGCTCGCCGCGGAGGTTATACCTATTTCAAGAGCGAAAAGAAACTGTTTAAGTTTATGAAAGACAACGGCGTAATAGGCTTTTTCGGATATGCGGAAGCGGTCGTTATCCGTTTCGTCGTTCAGGTACTTATGACGAATAAAGTTAGACAATGGTTTTTTAAGACCTTTGCAAGGAGCTGATAGAAAATAGTATGGATAAAGAACAATTAAGAAAAGTACAACTTATTCAATTGAAAATTGCAAAAGAGATAAAAAGGGTTTGCAATGAGAACGGGATAGATTACATTTTGGACAGCGGTACTCTTTTGGGTGCTGTAAGACATAAAGGGTTTATTCCTTGGGACGATGATCTCGATATTGCTATGACGCGCGAAAACTACGATAAGTTTTTAAGCGTAGCGCAGAAAGAGCTGGATAAAAAGTATTTTTTACAGACATGGGAAACAGATAAAAATTTTCCTTTTCCTTATGCTAAAGTCAGATTAAACGGCACGGTATACCTTGAGAATTCTTTTGAAAAGGCTAATATGCATCAAGGAATATTTGTAGATATATTGCCGTATGATGTTTGGCCCGGAAAAGAAAAGGACAAAAAAGCATTGTGGAGAAAGAAAACTTTTTTGACGGCGATGATAATGATGAAATGTCATTTTGTTAAATTCAAGTCTGCGAATAAATCATTATTGAAAACAGTGTTGAAAATTTTTATGTTCACTGTAATAAAAATAATGTCGCTATTTGTTTCAAAAGAAAAATTGATTGCTAAATATAACAAAACGATTGCTAAATACAATAAGACTAAAAGCGACGAAGTATATGAACAAACTGTCAATTATAAATACGCTTACTGGGTTTTGCCGGCTTCAATCTTCGATAATTATATCGAAATGCAGTTTGAGGACGACGTTTTTCACTGTCCGGCAGAATACGATAAATATTTGACGACAGTTTATCACGATTATATGCAATTACCGCCGGAAGAAAAGCGTTGGGTCGGTCACGACATAATAAAGCTGGATTTAGGAGAAGAATTATGAAAAAGGTGCTGACGTTCGGAGTTTTTGATTATTTCCATTACGGACATCTGAAATTGTTAGAAAGAGCAAAAGCGTTAGGTGACTATTTGATTGTTGCAGTTCAACGAGATGAGGAAATACATAAGACGAAGCCCGATGCGAAAATAATGTACAACGTCAAACAAAGAATGGAAATAATCGGCGCGATTAAATATGTTGACGAGGTCATTCCGTATTCACAAGTTGTGGACGATATAAAGAAAATAGATTTTGATATATTCGCTCGCGGTGGCGACCAAAATCATGGAGGAATAGCGGCGGCAGCACAGTGGTGTTTGGATAATAACAAAGAAGTAATAACGCTTGCTCGCACGCCTAATATATGCTCATCGGATATAAAGTCGGATCTGCTTCAAGATAAATAGTGAAAGGTTTGAAAAAATGATAATTGTACATATCGTTAAAAGCTACGGAAATAAATGTAACGGCGTAAGCGTCGTCGTTCCGCAATACGTTAAGTTTCAGTCGGAGTACGCCGACGTAAGGCTCGTCAATATCACGGGACAGGACGCGGGAATCGGTAAATTGCAGTTGGAGTACGCAGGGACGAAGAATTTTCCCGATTATCTGCCGTCGCCGTATAACAAACCCGATTTAGTGGTTATTAACGAAGTAAACAATATAGAAAATATCGCTATTTACAGGAATTTGATTAAACGAAATATTCCTTATATAATTATTCCGCACGGAGAACTGACGGAAACGGCGTTAAGAAAAAAAGCGTTTAAGAAAAAAATAGCGTATATATTACTTTTCAATAAGTTTATAAGAAACGCGAAAGCCGTACAATGTCTGTCGGACAAGGAATTATCGGCGACGAAGAAAAAAACGCCCGAAAAGTTTATCGCGACCAACGGTATATCCGATATGGAAACCAAAAAAGAAGAGTTTTCGACCGACGGCTGTAAACTCGTTTATATAGGCAGACTGGAAGTCTATATAAAAGGTATAGACAGACTAATAGAAGGTATTGCCAAGATAAAAGATTATTGCGTAAAGAGTGGCGTTTCGCTCGATATTTACGGACCCGATTACGCGGGAAGAAAGGCGGAAATAACCGAACTTATCGCGGTAAACGGCGTAGGCGATATAGTAAAATTACACGACCCCGTGTTCGGCGAAGAGAAAATAAATACTCTTCTTAAATCGGATATATTCATTCAACTTTCACGCACCGAAGGACTTCCGCTCGGAATACTCGAAGCGATGAACGCAGGACTTCCGGTGATTTTAACGGAAGGAACGAATATTGCGGAAGAAGCGGAAAGTTACGGATACGGTTATTACTCGGGAGAAACGGCGGAAGAAGTCGCGGAAACGATAGTAAGAGCCGTCGAAGACAGGGAAAGGTGGGCGGAAAAAGGCAAAAAAGGCGTGGAATACACCCGCGAAAAGTATTCGTGGCAAAGCATAGCCGCCGAAACGGTAAAAGAATATAAAAGGATAACGGAAAGAAAATGATATCTAAAATAATAAGAGCAGTATATAACTTTTTCAGAGTAGCCTTTATAAAAATAAGACGCGGAAGTCGATTCCGTGCATATCCGTTGCAAAAGTCAAGGGTTAATTCGCATTTATGGGTGCAAAAGGATACCGACGTAAATATAGGCAAAAATTTTCGTATGGAAACCGATTCTAAGTTGCGCGTGTCCGAAGGCGGGAAACTTACCGTCGGGAACAGCTGTTTTATTAATTGCGGTGCGTACGTAACGGTAATGGGAAAAACGACGATAGGAAATAACGTTCAGATAGGACCGAACGTAATGATATTCGACCACGACCACGATTATAAGACCGAAGGCGGTATAGCCGCGGGTAAGTTCGTTAAAGGCGAAATAAAAATAGGGAATAACGTTTGGATAGGAGCGAATTCGATAGTTCTTCGCGGAGCGGAGATAGGCGACGGCGCGATAATAGCGGCGGGGAGCGTAGTTAAAGGCAAAGTCCCCGAAAATTGCCTGTTCGTACAGAAGAGAAAATCGGAGACGATAGAAATACAGAAATAGACTATATGACAAAATCGATTCGGCAAAAACTTAATACGAGAAATATCGGAGTGGGGAGTTTTATCTTCGCGCTTTTTCTTGCCCTCTTTCCGATAGATTCCGCTCTCGGCAACATTATAGGCAGTATGTCGTTAAACAATTACGTCGCTATGGCGGCGTTGTTTGCCGTTATTTTATTCAGCCACAAAAGAATGCGTTTCGCGTACGAGAATGTTTTTTCCGTTATAATAATTTATCTTGCATATTGCATAGTCACTATAGTTTTGGGTCCCGATATATTCGGTTCAAGGAACCTGGTTTTCGTTATTTATATGCTCATAGCCATAGTTTTAGGAAGCGTAGCCTGGACAAAAGACGAAGTGGAGCTGTTCAGAAGAAGCATACTACTCGGACTCGTCGTTGTAATATCGATAGTTTTCAGCAGGTTCGACAGAGACAGTTCGGGAAGGCTTTACATAACGATAGGCAGAAATATAGACCAAAATTATCTCTGTACAAACCTTATTTTCGCGACGGCTATATTGTCGGAAAACATAACTGCCAAGCGTTACAGAAGGCTGTCGCTTGTTTTGCTTATACTGGAATTCGTTACGATAGTAATGCTCGGTTCGCGCGGGGGGCTGTTGGGCAATCTCGTCGTGCTTGCGATGTATTTCGTATTAAGGACACGCCACGCATGGAAAGTCTGTATCGCGCTAATCGCGGTTTACTTTATCGTGTTCGGACTGTTCAGCGACAAACTGCCGTCCTGGATAGTCGAAAGGTTCGATTTCAAAAAAATAATTCACGGAACGGGTTCGGGCAGAACCATAATCTGGTCCGATTACTTAAATAAATTCAAAGAATCGTCCTTATCGGAAAAACTTTTCGGTCACGGCAGAGGAATAATTTACGATAGAGATTTTTACAGAATGGCAACGCACAATATGTTCTTGAAAGCTCTTATCGAGGGCGGGATATTAGGACTTATAGCGTATGGTTTGTTCTTGTTATATATGTTTTGTTACGCGGCGAAAAGACGCGACTTTAAGTCGGTGGCGTTTATCGCGGGGTATATAGTGAGCGGAATGTTCCTTGATTTGGACGATTACAGAGTTTTTCCCGTGATGATTATTCTTACCGTGATGTTTGTTAAAAATGACGGAAAAAGGCGTTTGCGGAGAGTATACGCCGACGGAAATAACGAGGTTATGAAAATATGTTAGGTATAGTTATACTCAATTATAAAACTTACGAAGACGCGTATAATTGCATCGAAAGTATATACGCTACTACGAAAAGAGAGTTCAAAATCTATATAGTGGACAACAATTCGCCCAACGATTCTTACGAACGCCTTTGCGAAAAGTACGCAAACGACGATAAAGTAACGGTAGTGAAAAATCCGCTGAACAACGGTTATTCCGCCGGGAACAATATAGGTTTTCGCATGGCGGTAAAGGACGGTTGCGAATATATTTTGTGCAGTAACAGCGACGTTACTTACTTCGACGGGACGATAGACGGTCTTTGCGAATATCTCGATAATAACCCGACTTGCGGAGTGGTAGGTCCGAAAGTCCTTAACGTAGACGGTACGATACAAAATAACAACAAAAATATTCTCGACGCAAAAACTTTCCTTTTCCGTAAAAAGGGAATAAGGAAGTTAGACTTTTGCGGATACGGCGACAAGTATTTCTACGCAAATAACGATTTCGACGTAGCTTTCAGCCCTGCGGGAATGGTGTCGGGTTGTTCTTTTATGCTCAGGAGCGAAGCGTTGATAGATACCGATTATTTCGACGAAAACATTTTCCTTTACCACGAAGAAGACGTGTTGGGCGCGAAACTGAGAGCGGGCGGCAAATATTACGTCGAGTTTTTGCCCGAAGTTAAAATTATCCACGCGGGCGGCCAGTCCACGGGCGGAGCGAGTCCGTACACCGTTTATCACGAAAATTTAAGCGGACTATATTATTTGTGGAACTATGGCGGCACGAGTAAAGTTTCGTATAATTTTACCGCGGCGTGCCTTGTCGCTATGTTCCGATTTGCCGGGATTAAAAACGCCGAATACAAAAAATACGCTTCTATGTTAAAGAAGAATGCGAAAGAGATTAAAAGCGAAGAAAGAGTCCTTAACTTAAAAACCGTCGGAAGGAAGAAATAAAATGTCGCAAAAGATAACCGCTAAAAGATTTACGAGCAACGTTATTATATCGCTTACCGTGCAAGTGATATCTTTGGCGGTAGGATTTTTACTTAATCTTATCGTTCCGAGATTCATCGACGAATATCAATACGCCTATTGGCAAAGTTACGTCCTGTACGTCGGATACGTGGGAATTTTACATTTCGGGCTTTTGGACGGGCTGGTGTTACGATACTCGCAGTACGACTATGAAGAGTTGGACAAGGCGAGAGTAAGGTCGCAGTTTGTGATACTGTTGTTATTTACCGCTATGCTTGCCGTTATTTCGATTATTGTTGCGCTTATAGCTCTGAGCGGACCGGCAAGATACGTAGTGATTTTCGTCGGAATAGGAATAATTTCCAAAAATTTCCATACTTACAACTCGTATACTTTCCAAATAACGAACCGCATTAACAAATACGCTGTCATAGTAATAGCGCAAAGGGTATCTTACGGTGCGATAGTCGCCGTTTTGTTGCTCCTTAAAGTAAACGATTTCCGCTACTACTGTATGGCGGAACTCGGCGGCGACGTTGTGGCGATACTGTTAGCGATGATATTCAATAAGGGTATGTATTTCGGCAAGGCGTTGCCCGTCAAGGACGCATTTTCCGAGTTGAAACTCAACATAGCGGCAGGCATAGTCCTTATGCTCGCCAACCTTTCCGCGGGGCTTATAGTAGGCAGCGCGAAAATGATTATTCAATGGCGCTGGGACGAACTCGTATTCGGCAAGGTGTCGTTTGCCTTCTCGCTGTCGTCGGTATTCCTTACTTTCGTCACGGCGATAAGCGTAGTGCTGTTTCCTTCGCTTAAAAGACTCGATCCCGAAACTCTGCCCGCATTGTATAAGAAGATAAGAAACGCTGTTTCCATAGTGCTGTTCTTCGTGCTGATATTCTACTTTCCGGGGTGCTATATCCTCAATCTCTGGATACCTAAGTACGCCGAAAGTCTTAAATATCTCGGATACTTACTGCCGCTTATCATCTTCTCGTCGAAGGTAAGTTTGCTTACGAACAATTACCTTAAAGTATACCGAAAAGAAAAACAAATGATGGTAGTTAATCTTTGCTCGGTGGCGGTGGGCGTATTGCTGTTTGCGTTATGCGCGTACGTTATAAATAACGTTATTGCGCTGCTTTGTTCGATAGTGTTCGTAATTATGCTCAATTCCGTTGCGTCGGAAGTGATGGTATTCAAAATAATAGGACAAAAAGTAATAAAGGAATTTATCGTAGAGGCTATTATGTGCGCGGGCTTTATTATGTGCGCGACTATGCTGTCGCTGTGGATAGGGCTTGCGGCGTACGCGGCGTTATATATTATATATCTTGCGTTAAATTACAAATCTTTGAAATCGGTGTTCGATAGGATAAAATCGAAACTCAAAGGAGAAGCGAAATGAAAGGAATAATTCTGGCAGGCGGAAGCGGAACGAGATTATATCCGCTTACTATGGTGACGAGCAAACAGCTTTTGCCCGTGTATGACAAGCCGATGGTTTTTTATCCGTTGTCGACGCTCATGCAGGCGGGAATAAGGGAGATACTCATTATCTCCACGCCGCAAGATTTACCGAACTTTATAAAGCTGCTCGGCGACGGCAGTCGGTACGGAGTAAAACTTAGTTATTGCGAACAGCCTTCACCGGACGGTTTGGCGCAGGCGTTTTTATTGGGAGAAAAGTTTATCGACGGCGAAGCGTGCGCGATGGTTCTCGGCGACAACATTTTCTACGGCAACGGATTGGAAGAAATCTTAAAAAGAGCTGCCGAAAAAGCGGAAAAGGGCAGAGCCACTATCTTCGGATACCACGTCAACGACCCGCAAAGATTCGGCATAGTGGAATTCGATAAGACAGGCAAAGTTCTTTCCGTGGAAGAAAAACCGAAGAATCCGAAGTCGAACTATTGTATCACGGGGTTGTATTTTTACGACAACAGAGTGTCGGAGCTTGCGAAAAAAGTCGTTCCGTCCGACAGGGGAGAACTCGAAATAACCGACCTTAACAAACTGTATCTCGACGAGGGCGACCTCGACGCGGAACTTCTCGGAAGAGGTTTCGCTTGGCTCGACACGGGCACTATGGACAGTCTCGTCGAAGCGTCGGAATTCGTGCAGATGATAAGTAAACGGCAGGATATAACCATATCCGCGCCCGAAGAGATAGCCTACGCAAACGGTTGGATAACGAAAGAGCAGTTGCTCGAATCCGCCGAGAAGTACGGCAAATCGCCATACGGCGCGCATTTGAAAAAAGTAGCGGAGGACAAACTGTAATGGGAAAATTTAATTTCGTAAAGACCGATATCGAGGAGTGGTTATTATAGAACCTACCGTGTTCGGCGACGACAGGGGTTATTTTATGGAAACGTACAACAAGACCGAATTTTTCGACAACGGTCTTACATACGATTTCGTGCAGGATAATCAGTCGAAAAGTAAAAAAGGAGTATTAAGAGGGTTGCATTTTCAAAAAAATCATCCGCAGGCAAAACTCGTAAGAGTCCTTTCGGGCGAAGTGTTCGACGTAGCCGTCGATTTGCGTAAAGGAAGTTCCACCTACGGAAAATGGGCGGGGGTAATATTGAGCGGCGAAAATAAGAAACAGTTTATGATACCGAGAGGGTTCGCTCACGGCTTTGCCGTGCTTAGCGACAGCGCGGAGTTTTGTTACAAGTGCGACGACGTTTATCACCCCGAAGACGAAGGGGGGATTATGTGGAACGACCCCGATATAGGAATAGATTGGCCGCTCGATATAGAGCCTTTATTGTCGGAAAAGGACAAAAAACATTTACCGTTAAGGGAATCGAAGATAGAATTTGAGGTGCGATAATGAAGATAATAGTGACCGGCGGAGCCGGATTTATAGGTAGCAATTTCGTCTACCACATGCTCGACAAGTACAAGGATTACGAAATAATCTGTGTGGACTGTCTTACTTACGCGGGGAATATGAGCACGCTCGAAAGAGCTATAAAAAACCCGAATTTCAGCTTTTATAAGCTCGATATTTGCGATAGAGTCGGGATATACAAACTTTTTGAAGAAAGACGCCCCGATATAGTGGTTAATTTTGCGGCGGAAAGCCACGTCGACCGTTCGATAGAAAACCCCGAAGTTTTTCTTAAAACGAACATTCTCGGAACGCAGGTTCTTATGGACGCTTGCCGTAAGTACGGAATAAAGCGTTATCATCAGGTTTCTACCGACGAAGTTTACGGCGATTTGCCCCTTGACCGTCCCGACTTGTTCTTTACGGAAGAAACCCCCATTCACACTTCGAGTCCGTACAGCAGCAGTAAAGCGGGAGCGGATTTGTTGGTGCTGGCGTATTACAGAACGTACGGTTTGCCCGTCACGATAAGCCGTTGCTCCAACAACTACGGACCGTATCATTTCCCCGAAAAGCTCATACCCCTTATGATAGCGAACGCCCTTAACGACAAGCCTTTGCCCGTGTACGGCGAAGGGCTTAACGTGAGAGACTGGCTGTACGTAGAAGACCATTGCAAGGCGATAGACCTTATTATCCACAAAGGCAGAGTGGGCGAAGTGTACAACATAGGCGGTCATAACGAGATGAAGAATATAGATATAGTAAAACTTATCTGCAAAGCTCTCGGCAAGCCCGAAAGCCTTATCGTCCACGTCGCCGACAGAAAAGGACACGATATGCGTTACGCCATCGACCCGACGAAAATTCATAACGAGTTGGGGTGGCTGCCCGAAACCAAATTCGCCGACGGAATACAGAAGACGATAAAGTGGTATCTCGACAATAAAGAGTGGTGGGAGACCATAATATCGGGAGAATACAAAAATTATTACGAAAGAATGTACGGAGACAGAAAATGAAAGTATTAGTCACCGGCGTCAAAGGTCAGCTCGGTCACGACGTCGTTACGGAACTTGAAAGACGCGGACACGAAGCCGTAGGCGTGGATATAGAAGAAATGGACATTACCGACAAGGCGAGCGTGGATAAGGTTATATCTTCGGTCAGACCTGACGCGGTGGTACACTGCGCGGCGTGGACAGCCGTGGACGCCGCCGAAGATGCCGCCGAAAAAGTGGAAGCGGTAAACGCGACGGGTACGCGGTATATAGCCGAAGCCTGCAATAAAATCGACTGCAAAATGGTATATATATCCACCGACTACGTTTTTAACGGGGAAGGAACCGAACCGTGGGAACCCGACTGTAAGGATTACGCTCCGCTTAACGTTTACGGCAAGTCGAAGCTCGACGGAGAAATCGCCGTGTCTTCCGTACTTAATAAATACTTTATTATCAGAATAGCCTGGGTGTTTGGTCTGAACGGAAAAAACTTCGTCAAGACCATGATAAGAGCGGGCAGAACTCACGACGAAGTAAGAGTGGTCTGCGACCAGATAGGCACGCCGACTTACACTCCCGACGTAGCGAAACTCATCGTCGATATGCTCGGCACGGACAGGTACGGATATTATCACGCGACGAACGAGGGAGGATTTGTGTCCTGGTATGACTTTACGAAAGAAATCTATCGTCAAGCGGGATTAAAGACGAAAGTAATTCCCGTGACGACGGCGGAATACGGTTTGAGTAAAGCAAAACGCCCGTATAACAGCCGCCTTGACAAATCCAAACTTACCGAAAACGGTTTCGACCTTTTGCCGCCGTGGCAGGACGCTTTGGAAAGGTTCCTTAAAGAAGCGGAGATATAAATTTTTTATTGTGCGAAATCAAAAGACCGTCGAAAAAACCGACGGTCTTTTTATAGTTATTTAACGGACTTTTATTTGCTTACGGAAGCTATCAGCGTCACGTCGCTTAACGGGAAGGAGCAGCAGGGGTGGATGTATCCGTAATCGTAGTCGGCGAGTCTTCTGCCGTCGACCGACTTCGGGATATAGACGGTGCCGTCGACGAGTTTGCTGTGGCACCAACCGCATACGCCGCTGCGGCAACGGGAGGGAACGGCTATTCCGTTCTTTTCGAGGGAGTTTAAGATAGTGTCGTTCGTGCTTGCCGTTATCTCGTATTTTTCGTCGCGGATAATCGCCGTTATTTTAACTTCCGATATGCCGCCGTAAGGATAGTCGGCGTCCTTTTGCGGATTGCGATATTCGCCGAAAGTTTCGTGACGAATGAACTTTTTGCGAAGATTGAGTTTAGCTAATTCTTTATCGACGAAGTCGTACATAGCCTGCGGTCCGCAGATGAATACCGAGTAGTCGCCTTCGGGCGCGTATTTTGAGATAAGGTCGGCGGTAATGAAACCGTTTTCGTACTTGTCGTTCCGTTCGTCGCTCAACACGTAGATTACATTGACCTTATTACAGGTATCCGCAATGCGGTCAAAGGTATCCTTAAATAAAATTTCCTTTTCCGTTCTCGCGCCGTAGATAAGGGTAAGGGAACAGTCTTCGTCGCCGTTTTCTATCGCTTTGGCAAGGCTGAGGAAGGGGGTAATTCCGCTGCCGCCGGCAAGGGCGACTACGTTTTTCGCGTCGCGGAGAGGTTCGTACGTGAACTCTCCTTCGGGGGCGGAGGCTTCCACTTCCGTACCTACTTCGAAGGTGTCGAGAATAAAGTTGCTGGCGAGACCGCCGTTTACGCGTTTTATCGTAAGGACGTATTCTCCGTCGAGAGCCTGTTTAGGCGAGGAGGATATGGAATAAGGACGGGTTATTTTAGCTCCGTTTATATCGAGGAAAAGCACGAGATATTGCCCTGCCGAGAAGTAAGCTACTTTTTCGGTGCCTTTTTTCACGTTGCCGACCAAGTGAATACTTTTTACGCCGTCGGCTATTTCGTCTATTTTCGATACGATAAGACTTTGCCGCTCGGGATGAAGAGCGGACGCGATGCGGTTTGCTCTGTAGCTCGAAGTAGGAGGCACGGGTTTTGCCGGAGCTTTCGCGATTATATTTTCTCTCTTCTCTCCGGCTTTTAGAAAGTCGGCGAAGTTAAGGGATTTTATGTGAGATTTTGCCATAACTTAATTACCTCCTTTGAGTTTTCTTACCACGGCTTTGCCGGCGGCTTCGCCCGTTATATACGCCGAACTGTATCCGTCGCCGCGGCTTGCGTGTCCGCCGCAGTAGGTGAGTCCGGGTACGGAGAAATCGGTTTTTTCATAGTTGGCACGCATTATCACGTTATCCCAGTTCCTGTTGTCGTAGCCGTAGATTTCTCCGTCGGGAGTACCGAGGAAGCGGGCGAACGTGACGGGAGTAGCCACCGCTATTTCTTCCACGTGGGAAGATATATCGATACCCATTACCTTTTCGTAGTCTTCTATATAGCGTTTCGCCACGTCGTTTTTATACCGTTTGTAGTTTTCGGCGGTGAGGTCTTCGGGAAGTTCGTTTCCGTAAAGAGGAATGGTGAAGAAGAGCATACAAGTGCCTTCGGGCGAGCAGTCCGGGATTACTTCGTTAAGACAGTTTACCACGTAGTAAGCTCCGACGGGTTTGTCGTGACGATGGTTGTACTGTTCGCGCGGGTTTGCGTAGGTGGACTTAAAGACGGTGTAGTCTTCTATCCCGAGCTCTTCTTTCGTGCAGTCGAGTCCTAAATAGATAGTGACGAAAGTTATACCGAAGTTACGGGCGTTGGCTAATTTCAATTCCCGTTCGGGTACGTTCTTGTTGTCGGACATCGAGTAAACGTTATGGGGGATAATGTTGCTTATGACTTCTTTCGCGTAAAGTTTGGTCCCGTCGGTCAGGGCTACGCCTACGCAACGACCGTTATCGTACAAAAATTCGCTCACTTCGCTGTTGTACCATACTTCGCCGCCGTTGTCGGTGATGGCTTTTTCCAACCCTAACGAAAGTTCGTGAGAGCGTTTGTACGGCATAGCCGCTCCGTCTTCTACGTAAGAACTTACCATAGAAATATAGTGCATCGCGTTGAGATCGTCGGTGGGGATACCCAGATAGCACCAGTAAGTATTGAGGATATCGCGAGCTTTTTCGGGCATACCGAGAGCGATTTCTACATCTTCCACGCTGTGGCAGGCGGTACGCATAAAGTCGGCGTGCTTGAACACCATAGTGAGAGGATTCGGTTTGCCTTTCATCTTATAGATATATTCGAGAGCGGCTGCGTCCTTTTTCGCCAAGTCGAAAAAGTTTTTTACCGACTCTCGGCAACCGGGAACGGATTTTTCCATATCGTCGCAGAAATTTTCTACTCCCGCTCTCAACTTTACGTCGAAACCGTTTTCACCGGTGACTATCGCGCGAAAAGTGTTGTATTCGTAGCGCCAGTCTATGTTTACTCCGAGTTCGTCGAAAATTTTGTAGACTTCTTTCGGTTTTTCTTTCGTGCCTACGCTGCAAAGCTCGTGGAGGCTGGGTTCGAATTCGAAACGACCTCTGCGAAAACTCGACGCGCTGCCGCCGGGAATGTTGTGCTTCTCGACCAAAAGGGTTTTTAAGCCGGCTTTCGCAGTAGTCGCCGCCGCAACGAGACCGCCGTTGCCGCCGCCTGCTACAATGACGTCATAATGTCTGTCCATTTTGATACTCTCCTTATTTTTATTGAATTTTTAAGTTTATGCCGTAAAACACTACTTACAATATTATTATAGCTTGCACAAATTAAAGTTTCAAGAGTGATTTTTTCGTGATAAGTCTTTTTCCGACCGCGACGGTTGAGAAAAACACCCCACTCTATTTTTACGGAGTATTGAAAATTTTCTTTTTATATTATATTATTGATATGTCGCGAATATAAAACGAAAAATAAAAAACGAACGGGAGAAAACGATGCTGACGTTGAAAAACGTAACTAAAAGTTACGGCGAGGGCGAGAACGAAGTCAAAGCCCTTAAAGGAATATCCATAGCTTTCAGAAAGTGCGAATTCGTGTCCGTGCTGGGGCAGTCGGGTTGCGGAAAAACCACTTTTCTTAACATAGTGGGCGGTCTTGACCGAGCTACGAGCGGAGAACTTATTCTTTCCGGCGAGTCCACCGACGGGTTTAACGACAACGACTGGGACGATTACCGCAACTCAAAGATAGGTTTCGTCTTTCAAAGTTATAATCTTATACCGCACCTCAACGTGCTGTCGAACGTGGAGCTTGCCCTTACCGTTTCGGGCATAAAGAGCGAAGAACGGACGGAAAGAGCGAAAAAAGCGTTGGAGAAAGTCGGACTTTTACACAAGTGGAACAAACGCCCCAACGAACTTTCGGGCGGACAAATGCAGAGGGTGGCTATCGCGAGAGCCATAGTAAACGAACCCGATATTCTGTTGGCCGACGAACCCACGGGGGCTATCGACAGCGAAACTTCGGTTCAGATTATGGAAATTCTTAAAGACATATCGGCGACGAAACTCGTAATTATGGTCACCCACAACGCCGAACTCGCCGAAAAGTATTCCACGAGGGTAGTAAGATTTTTGGACGGCGAAATAGTGGGGGATACCGACCCGTACGAAGCAGAAGACGAGCCGACGGAAACGCCCGCCGAAAAGAAGAAAAAACGTAAAAAAGGCGTAACGATGTCCTTTTTTACCGCGATAAAACTATCGTTCAAGAACCTTATCAATAAAAAAGGAAGAAGCGTTCTTACCGCGATAGCGGGGAGCATAGGGATAATAAGCATCGCTCTTATCTTAGCGTTAAACAACGGTTTCGGAACGTACATAAGCGACTTCGAAAGGCAGTCGATGTCGAAGTATCCCATCACCGTGTCGTCGGGCGAAGCGTCGGTTGTGTCGGCGTTCGAGGAGTTTTTGGGCGGCGATATATTGGACGGCGATTCGCTCAATCTCAACTCTATGCTTAACGTGCTTACGGGCGACGATACCGACAGAGAAAAGTATTCCGCCGAAGAAATAGTCCATATATACGGGCAGTTTACGAAACTTTTTACCGCTATGCAGGAAAAACTATCGAAAACGACCGAAGTAAGCAAATTCAAAAAACACGTTGAAAGCGACTTCGACAAAAACCTTGCCACCGTAAAGTACGACTATTCGATAAATATGACTATCTATAACAAAGTCGTGACGACCGATTCGAATACGGGAGAGGAAAAGACGAGCTATAATCTCATGAATCCGCTTTCCGAAAGCGCTACGATGGCGCCGCTACTTAAAATGCTGGTGGGAAGCACGGAAAACGAGGCTATGATAGCCGGGATAAAAACCGCTCTCGACACTTTCGCTTTCTGGGACGAAATCATAGCCGACGAAGAAACGATTAACGCGCAGTACGACGTAATTAAGGGCAGCCTTCCTAAAAATATGAACGAAATAGTCCTCGTCGTGGACGAATACAACCAAATAACCGACTTCGACGCTTTCGCCCTTAACGAAATGAACCTTGCGAGCCTTATCCTTGCGTTGACCGTGCCGAGTACCCTCGATTCCTACGACAAGGCATTCGACGAAATTCTTACGAAAGAGTATTATATTTTGCCTACGAGCGCGGAATATCTTTACGACGAAGGCACGGGCTTGTATACGGGCGTTCGGGACGGTAGTTCGGCGGTTCTTAATCCTATTATAGAAAGCAAAGGTATCCCCGTCAGAATTTCGGGCATAGTGAGACCGAAAAAAGGAATAAACGGCGGCTGTATCAACGGCGTAATAGGATACACGTCCGAACTCGGCAGTTATATTATGGAAGACGCCAACGGCAGCGATATTGCCGTAAAATACGTCGAACAGTACGAAAAATATCTTTCCGCCGCCGAGACGGTAAAGGGAATTTTGGCAAAAATGTCGGCAGATTCCGAATATCAACCCACTATGGAAGAAAGGGCAGCCACTATGACTTTCAAGGCGGGAATAAAAAATCTCGTCACCGGCGAAAGTATGGACGTAAGCGGATATAAAAACGTCATGAACAAACTTAACGCGAGGGATTACGACAACCCGTCTTATATCTATTTTTATCCCAACCGCATAGCAAACAAGCACAACATAGTCAAGTTTATAGACGATTTTATCGCAAAGCAAAAAGCCGAAGAAGAAGCCGCCGACAAGTTGGCGGAAGAAAAAGGCGAAGAAAAATCCGACGTAACTTACGTAATAGAATACAAAGACAATCTCGACTCGGTGGTGAACGAACTCAATTCGGTGGTCGATACGATAACGTATATTCTGGTGGCGGTAGCCTGCGTTTCGGTCGTGGTGACAATGCTCCTTATCGCGATAATAATGTACATTTCGGTACAGGACAGAACGAGAGAGATAGGAATAATGCGTGCCATCGGAGCAAGAAAAACCGATATAAGCAACATTTTCAATACGGAAACCATGCTGTTAGGTCTTGCGTCGGGGATAATAGGAGCGTCGATAGCATTTATATTGCAGTTCCCGGGGAACCTTATTTTAAGTAAAATAAACAATATGGCAGGACTTCTGCAAATGGCGTGGTGGCACCCGTTGGTTTTGGTAGGCGGAGCGGTCGTTATTACCGTAATAAGCGGACTTATCCCTGCGGCGATGGCGGCAAAAAAAGCGCCCGTAGTCGCCTTGCGTACCGAATAGGGGGGAGTATGCCTATTGAATATCTGAAAACCGTTTACGGAAACGAAGTAAAAAACCTGCCCCGCACGAAAATAGCAATACCTCCTCGTTTAAGGAAATTTTCGTACGAACTTGTAAGCGTGACAGGGAAAAGAACCGTTCTCGTTTCGGGCGAACGGTTCGACGAATACGCCGAAATAAAAAGCATTATAGAAGAGTTTTTCGACGCGGAAGCCGTGGCGGTCATCGACGAAGAGACGAAAAAGCTCGAAATATTTTTCGAAAGGGAAACGCCGTATATAATAGTCGGAAAAGAGTGTAATATTTAATAACAAAAAAACGGAACGACGAAGTTCCGTTTTTTTAACGTAAGGTCGATTTTTCAGAGAAGTTCTATCCCTGCGTTTTTGCAGGTAAGTTCGGTTTCGGTATCCCAAACCGAGCATTGTACTTCCCCGATGTGAGCTTTATTGAGTAAAAGCATGCAGAGTCTCGACTGTCCTATACCGCCGCCCATAGTAAGGGGGAGTTCTCCTTTTTCGAGAGCGGAATGGAAGGGAAGAGACAGTCTGTCGAGGCAGTCGGATTCGGTAAGCTGAGATATTAAAGACTCTCTGTTTACCCTTATTCCCATCGAAGAAATTTCAAACGCGCGGTTAAGTACGCGGTTATAGAACATTATATCGCCGTTTAATTTCCAGTCATCGTAGTCGGGGGCTCTGCCGTCGTGTCTTATCCCGGAACGGAGTTTTCCGCCGATTTGCGTTATAAACACCGTGTCGAATTTTTTCGTTATTTCGTCTTCCCGTTGTTTCGGCGTAAGGTCGGGATAAAGGTCTTCGAGTTCCTGCGTGGAGATGACTTTTACGTTGCGGCTTATACCGCAGTCTATCCCGTAGCGATTTTTTATTTCTTCGGCTGTGTCGCAGATGACGTCCACTATTTGTTTTACCGTCATCACGAGATATTCCTCGTTGCGGGTAGAATCGGTTATTATTTTTTCCCAGTCCCATTGGTCGACGTAAACCGAGTGCAGATTGTCGAGTTCTTCGTCGCGGCGGACGGCGTTCATATCGGTATAGATACCCGTCAGGGGAGCAAAACCGTATTTGTGCAGAGCGTATCTCTTCCATTTTGCGAGAGAATGGACTATTTCCGCCTGTTTGTCGGCGGCTTTTATATCGAATTTTACGGGGCGTTCGACGCCGTTAAGGTCGTCGTTCAGTCCGCTGCGAGAATCTACGAAAAGCGGTCCGGACACTCTCATTAAGTTAAGCGCGGCGGACAGTTTTTTCTGAAAGTTCGACTTTATGAAAGAAATCGCTTCCTGCGTCTTGTAGAGGTTCAAGGCGGACTCGTATCCGTCGGGAACGTAAGTTTTCGACATAATATGCCTCCGTATTGTGACAAAAATTTATCTAATTATAACCTCTATAATGACTTTTGGCAAGAAACCTCGGGTAAAACGATAAAAATACAGGTAAAATACAAGTAAAAATAACTTTTTTACGGTATAAATGAGAATAACGGGCTATTGACAAACCATAAAGATATGGTTATAATAAGTAATTAGTTATAAATGTTTAATGAGATGATGCGAACGGCTCATTGGGCAGGATATAGTTAATATTGAATTTAGGAGGTAATAATGTTAGGCAATCTTATCGCCGCTTTGGGAACGGGCGCGTGGATTGGCATACTGGCTGCCGTAGCGGTAATCACGCTTGCGGCGGGCGCGGTGGCAATGCTTTTCGGATATAAAAAATACGTTGCGAAAAAAGTAAACGATTCCAAAGACGAAGCTACCCGCATAATGGAAGAAGCCCGTATAGAAGCCAAAACCATGCGTAAGGAAGCGTTGCTCGAAGCGAAAGACGAACAATTAAGGTTGCGTAACGAGTTTGAAAAAGAGACAAGACAAAGACGAAGCGAACTCCAGAAACAGGAAAACAGACTTAATCAGAAAGAGGACGCCCTCGATAAAAAGGAACAGGCTATGGACGCCAAGCTCGACGCCGTAGAAAAGACCAAAAAGAATATCGAGGAAAGAGAAACCAAACTAAAAGAGATGGAAGCCGACCTCGGCAATCAGCACGAAAAAATGCTCGCGGAACTCGAAAAAGTAGCGGGCATGACGGCGGGCGAAGCCAAGGATATGCTTATTACCGAACTTACCGACGACGCAAAACGCGACGCGGCGGTTTTGGTAAAGGAAATCGAAGCTAAAGCCAAAGAGGAAGGCGAAAAGAGAGCTAAAAACATAGTCGGACTGGCTATTCAGAAGTGCGCGGTAGATCACGCCGCCGAAACCACCGTCAGCGTGGTAGAACTTCCGAGCGAAGAAATGAAAGGTCGCATTATAGGAAGAATGGGACGTAACATCAAGGCTCTCGAATCGGTGACGGGCGTCGACATAATAATAGACGACACTCCCGACGTAATCACCCTTACCGGTTTCGATCCGGTGAGAAGAGAAATCGCTCGGCTTACTTTGCAGAAACTGGTCAGCGACGGCAGAATTCACCCCGGCAGAATAGAAGAAGTAGCCGACAGGGTGAGAAAAGACATCGAAAATCAGATTAAGGAAGCGGGAGAACAAGCCGTGTTCGACGCGGGACTTTTCGGTATTCACCCCGAACTCGTCAAGTTGCTCGGCAGAATGAAATATCGTACCAGCTACGGACAGAACGTGTTGAAACACTCTTTGGAGGTATGTTTCCTCGCAGGTTTAATGGCGCAGGAATTGGGCGCGGACGTAAAGGTGGCTAAACGCGCGGGACTTTTGCACGACATCGGCAAAGCCGTCGACCACGAATACGAAGGCACGCATATACAGATAGGCGTTGAACTCGCCCGCAAGTACAAAGAAAAAGAAGAAGTGGTTCACGCCATAGCGGCGCACCACGGCGACATCGAAGCAAAAACGTTGGAAGCGATTATAGTTCAGGCGGCGGACGCAATAAGCGGCGCTCGTCCGGGCGCTCGTCGCGAATCCCTCGAAAACTATGTAAAACGTCTTGAAAAATTGGAAACTTTGGCAAACTCGTTCGCAGGAGTCGATCAATCTTACGCCATTCAGGCGGGAAGAGAAATCAGAGTCATCGTAAAACCGGAAGTAGTGGACGATTCCACGACGGTGTTCCTCGCAAAAGAAATCGCGCAGAAACTCGAATCGGAATTGGAATACCCCGGTCAAATCAAGGTAAACGTAATAAGAGAATTGCGTAGCGTTGAGTACGCAAGATAGTTTATCCTTATCGACAAAGAAAAAAGCCGCTCGGTATCGGGCGGCTTTTTGTTGAGTCCGAACAAACCGTTCGGACAGAAGAAAACTATATTTCGGAGTAGTTTTTAACTAATAGATAAATAGTATCTGTAATAAAAAGGGAACGCGTCGGCGGCGGAGAGAAAATACCACGTTCCGTCGCGTATTACTATCAAAAAGTCGTCCCCTTTCGCTATTCCGACGCTTATTGTCTTTCCGCCCGTTTTCGCGGTCGCTCCGTCGGATAAAAATTCGGTTTTTATTTCAGACAAAAGCCCTTTTTTTCTGCGGTCGTTTACAAGAGTTCTTTTCGATTTCATTTTTTCTCCTTTAATTCTTGCTTTTTGTCGGTTATGCGGCGTTGACGGCGGGATAACAGGTCGCCAAATATTCGACGGTTTCGTCGGCGGGGAGGGAATAGGTAGCTCCGTTCCTTATCACTATTACCATAGGTATCTTTTCCGTATTCATCGCGTCGTCTTTGTATCTCGGCTCGAATATAGGACAGCCGCGCCAGTTTTTCAGCCGTACCACTTTGTCGTAATCGAAAATTTTCGCAAAGTATAACGCCATTTTCTTCAACTTCTTATCTTTTATCTTTCCTTTCATTTTTATCTCCTTTTTCGTTCGTCGTACCTTAATTATAGTGGTTTTCAGGGGAGCGGTTGTCCGTTTTATTGTACAGCCTCAACGTTTGTCGAAAAAATACTCCGTATTGAAAAAAGTCGTTCGCAGTGATATAATTTTTTTTAGAAAAATATAAGGAGAACGCATTATGAAAATTATCGTTGCGGGAGCAGGAATAGGCGGATTATACGCGGCGTATCTTTTTGGAAAGAAAGGGCACGGCGTGACGGTTTACGAAAGGACGGACTGTCTTGAAAATATGCGTTACGACTGGCACGACGACGCTAATCCGACGGCGATAAAAAATCTCGGAATAAAAATCCCGAAAGAGAGTTTTCCGAAAAAGGACTGGACGTTTATTTCCCCTTGCGGCAATACTCTCGGAATGACTCAATCGGACGAAAACAGGGACTTTTCGATAGAAAGACGACCGTTTAACAAAGTTCTTTACGGAATGGCTAAGGAATATTCCGACGTGGTTTTCGGAAAGGAAATAAAATCTGCGTACATAGAAGACGGGACGGTTTGCGGAGTGATTTTTGCCGACGGCGGCGTGGAAAAATGCGACTTAGTTATAGACTCCTGCGGCGTGGACAGCCCGATAAGAAGGAGTTTGCCCGTTACTTACGGAATAGACGGAGACGTGGGCGAAGAGGGCGTTTTCGCGGCGTACAGAGCCTTTTACGACGCCGTACCCGACGCGGAAGTCAGGTACACAAATAAGGTGTATATGAAACATCTCGGCAAGCAGGGAATATCCTGGTGCATAGTCGATAACGACCCCACTAAAATTAACGTTCTCGTCGGAAGAATAGGCAAACTTAATAAAGAAGAACTTAATCTTTCCCTTGCCGAATTAAGAAAAGACAACCCCGTTCTCGGCAAAAAGCTCGAAAGGGGCGGAATAGTATGCAAAATCCCCGTAAGGCGTCCGCTCGACGTAATGGTAGCCGACGGATACGCGGCGATAGGCGACGCGGCGTGTATGACCGTACCCCTTATAGGCAGCGGAATAGTGACTTCGTTGTACGCGGCGAAGTACCTTTTCGAAGCGGTCGGCGACGGAAACGACTCGTCGGCAGGGAAGTTGTGGGCGTATCAATATAAAGTGTACGCCGATTTCGGCGCGCAGCATTGCGGAGTCGATTACCTTAAAAATTGGCTGTTAAGACAGAAAAATTCCACCATAGATTGGATTTTCGGTTCGGGAATTATGAACAACCGCGACTTGCAGGAAACGAGCGTAGGAAAACTTATCAAACTTACCTTTAAGGACGTAGCGGAAAAATTAAGAAAAGGTTTTACCCGCCTGCATCTTCTTATACCTATGGCGTTAATGCTCTCGAAAGCTCAAAAAATAGTAAAGATAGCGAAAAATATTCCCGAAAAGTACGACGAGATGGCGATAGCGAAATGGGCTAATCGCCTTGACAAAGCGTGCGGGAAATAATTTGAATAAATAAATCAAAATCGTGACACGAACGTGAGCGGCAGTAATTGTCGTATTGACAAACTGCCGCAATTACCATATTATTAAATTATCAAAGATTTCACAAAAGACAACGATATATTTCAAATAAAAACCAAGTGCCATATATCGAAATAAAAAAGGGGGATATATGCAAGGAAAAGTTATTAAAAATATCGTAAAAATAATAGCGACGGCAATGCTCGTTTGCGTTTTGTTCGCTTGTCTTACGGGGTGTTTGTACGACGACCCCACATGGTATACCACCGAACAACATATAAAGAGAATATCGAAGTTAGTTCAACGCCATTATATGAAAGACGGCGATTATACGAGTTTTACCGTTCAGCCTTTATACGCCGCGGACGGAGAAACCGTCGTTATGTATTTGGTTGAGTTCAAGCCGCACGGATTTTATTTCGTATCAACCAACAATATAACGCTGGCATCTAAGATGTATCTGCGAGATATTATAACAGAGCCGAGCGGTAAAAGCAGAGAATGGAGTAGATACAGATTGTCCGAAGAACAACCCGAAAATTACGGAGATTTCGTCTGGATACAAAAACAAGGATATGGGTATGGGAGTAAATCGGAATATATGGCGACGTGGTACGAGTCCGACGGAGAAAACGTATTTAAGTACGTCGACAGCCCTTATACAATTGCGGGAGTAAGTCAAAACGAGAAAAGATATCTTTTGAAACTGAAAGACAGCAATGGCGAAAAGACGAATAGCTATATCCCTGCGATTAAAGTCGGGGAAGAATATCTAAATTTAATGTCAATGCGAAAGTTTAAATACGACGAAAATTTAACCGGCAATGATAGTGAACACTTTGGCATAAGTTTTTTTGGAAAGCCGTCATTCAATTTATAAATCAATTACTATAAAGGAGAGTATTATTATGAAGAAGAAAATTTCATTACCCCCCGTTTTAGCAGCTTTTGTATTTGTTTACGTAGCAATAATGTTATGCTTGAATTTTGCTATTATCGAATTGAATACGACGCCCGTATATGCCGAAGAGATAGACTACGGCGATAGTTACGAAGAATCACAGATTTTACAAGGAGAAGATATTGCCCTGCTTAATAATACAGGGGAAGACAAGCAACGTGTAGATGAGGTAGGGGTTGAACATTTTACAAATTTAAGATATATTCCCAATGGACGATATTTTATCAACAATCCAAATCATTTTCTAAATACTTCGGGGGTAAATTTAACTGGTGTTTGCACAACGGTAGCAATGCAGTTAATGCTTGGATATCATAACTATTATACGGACAGGAGAATAATACCTGCGACGATGTTAGGAACAGAGTATGGAATTTTAACTGCACATCCACTATATTGCAATGAGCCTGCACCTGGTCAAGGTTCTTTAAAAACAGGCGTTAAAAATACTGTGTATCAAAAGATATTTGACTTAACTACGTGGGCGAAAATAAATCAAATGTTACCGAGTGTTGTCGCGGGAACAAGGAGATTTATGAACACCTATTCGCCGACTGTTAGCAGTAGTATGAATTTATCGTGGGGTTTATATGATAGCGTTACAGTTCTTAGCGAGTTGAGGAAAGGTCGTCCGGTTATTTTAGGTTTTGACCCTGTAATAAGGCAATCGAAAGAGCAATACCACGTAGTTGTTGCTTATGGGACAGCAACGTATAATAATCAATTCGGCTATATAACCCACTTTGGTTGGGGTGAAGAATACACCTGCGTATGGGTACCTGCAAGTTGGGTCGGATACATATCCACAATGTCGTTTACTCACAAACATTCTTTTACGGAAGTCAATGAAAATATAACGGGGAATTACAGACACGTGAATTGTAGCGTATGTAATTGCGATACTTACGATATGCTGTTTGACATTGATTATAACGGTGAAATTAAAGGAAGAAAATATCCTTTTACAGACGCGGTTATTCCTGAGAATTATTACGGAAATACCGTTACAGGAATAGGAAGTAGTGCGTTTGTAGATAAATCGGATATATATTCATTGACTTTACCTGACGGTATTACAAAAATAGGAAACAGTGCATTTAAGGGTTGTACCAACTTACAATTAGAAATACCGGAGTCTGTTAGAGAAATAGGTGATTATGCTTTTAAAAATTGCTATGCTTTGAATACACAATTGCCTGGAGCTTTAAGAGAATTGGGCGTTGGCGCTTTTTATGATTGTCGCGGTATGACTTTGGTAACTGTTCCTGTGGGAATGACGGAGATAAAAGAAAGTACGTTTCAGAGTTGCTATTTTACTACGTGCTTTTTGCCTGCCGGTTTAATTCGGATAGGCAAAAACGCATTCGCAGCATCAAAGCTTTCTTCAATACTTATACCGTCGACAGTTACGGAGATAAGAGAGTTTGCTTTTGCCGTGAGTGATATAGAAGCTTTAAAATTTGTTTCGTCTGGTAGTTTGCAAAAAATAGGAGATTTTGCATTTGCTGCATGCAGGAAGCTTACTGGAAGCGTGTTTATTCCGACGAACGTTAATCTAATCGGCGCACATGCGTTTTACCTTTGCGAGGAATTAGAAGCGTGTGCGATTCCGAATAATGTAACCGTTATAGAAAAAGAAGTATTTCTTTCATGTAAGAAATTAACAATATACGCGGAAAGGAACAGAAATCAGACAGGTTGGAATACAAGATGGAATAGTGATAATCGTCCCGTAATATATAACGTGCAATTTTCATCAACAAAAGATACTATTTCGTCTGTAAATAAATCGGCAAATAATTTTGTAAATATAAATACTAACACTGTGGTTAATAATCCTAAAAGGGCTGGATATACCTTTGCGGGATGGTATGATAGTTCTGATTTTTCAGGTGCTCAGTATACGAACCTTGCAACTGCGCCTGACGGTACTCTTTATGCAAAATGGGATAGTAATTCTTGCGTGACGGCGGGGACTATGGTAACGCTCGCCGACGGTAGCCAAAAAGCGGTGGAAGAATTGACAGGCGACGAGCAATTATTAGTTTGGAATATGCTAACCGGTACGTTCGATACCGCGCCTATACTTTTTATTGATTTCGAGACTGTCGCGGAGTATGAAATAATAGAACTTACTTTCTCGGACGGGACGAAAGTAAGAGTTATCGACGAGCACGCATTTTGGGATTACGATTTGAATAAATACGTATATTTAAGAAAAGACGCAAGTTCGTATATCGGACATTGGTTTAATAAATACGGCGTTGGCGAAAATAATAATTTTGTTAACGCGCGGGTAAAGTTGGTCGGCGTGGAAATATATTCTGAGAGAACGACGGCGTGGAGCCCAGTAACGTACGGTCATTTATGCATTTACGTTAACGGAATGTTGAGTATGCCCGGCGCAACGGAAAGTTTTGTTAATATATTCGACGTTGACGGAGAAACTATGAAATACGACGAAGAAGCTATGGCGAGAGATATCGAAACTTACGGTTTGTTTACGTATGAAGAGTTTTATGAAATAGTACCCGTATCGGAAGAGATATTTAATGCGTTTAACGGTCAATATCTGAAAGTTGCGATAGGGAAAGGAAAAACAAATATCGAGACGATACTTGCGTTGTTTGAAAGATATGTAGAGTTCTTTTAGAATTAGGAAGTAAGTATTTGTAGATTACAGGCGGGTAGGCGATGCTTATCCGCCTATTTTATATTAAATTATTCGTGATAAAATTAAAATAGAAAACCTAACCCGAATGCGAGAATAACTCCTATCGCCGCCACGAGAGCCATATTCAGACGGAAAAATGACAGGATAAGAGCTACCGCAGTGACTATCGCCGCGACGGGAACGCTGTCGGTGCAGAAGAATACCGCGGGAAAAGTCAACGCGGCGAGGACGGCGTACGGCATATAGTAAAGGAAAGACTTAAAAAATTTGTTCTTTACCTTTTTGCGGAAAAAGACCATGGGTATTACCCTCGGGAGGAAAGAAACTATAAACATTACGAGTATGCAGAGCAGATAATATTTCATTCGATTTCCTCCGCGTTTTTTTCGTTTGTTTCTTCGGTTCCCACACGTTCTTTAACGGGGAAAATTAACGCCGTTATCGCGGCGGACAAAACGGTAGCAATAACGGTTCGGAACCCGAAAGATATTTTGTTGAGACCGGGGATAAAGTACAGAGCGCAGGAAAGCCCCGCCGATATAGCGACGCAGACAAGAACCGCTTTCGATTTCCTTGCGGGCGGGATAAAAATCGCTATGAACATACAGTAGAGAGCCACGTTCGCGGCGATTTGGAGAGATTGCGGCAGTACCGAGTTGACGAGACCGCCCGTGAGAGTGCCGATAGTCCACCCTAAATAAGGGGTCGTTGCCAACCCTATATAATAAGGAAAGGAAAGTTTAGTTCCTTCCGCGCTTGCCACGGCGTAAATCTCATCGGTAATAAACAAGCTCATTATTATCCTTTTTACCGTGCCGACTTCGGTCTCCAACTGTTGACTAAGAGAAAGACCCATAAGAACGTAACGGGAATTTATGACGAAAACGGTAATGGCAATTTCGTACAGACTCGCCGACAGTATCATCATATTAAGTCCGGCAAACTGTCCCGCCGAAGTAAGGTTGGTGGCGGAAATAAGAGTGGCTATCCAAACGGGAATACCGTTGTTTTCGGCGAGCAGACCGAAAGTAAACGATACGGCAAGATACGCCAAACATATCGGCGCGCCGTTTTTCAGTCCTCTTAAAAAATCGTTTCTTTTCAGTCCGTTCATAATTAACAATGGTATCACAAAACGTGTAATAAACCAAACGAAAAACACAGTTAAAAAAGTTAATTGCCACCTTCCGACCAAGCGTTACACGGAATTTTTCCGCAGTCATTACTCTTTGTGCGGTAAAAATTTTGTCCGTGTAAGTCGGACTTAACAATGAAGCAAGGCAGTCCGCCTTGCTTTTCCTTTTTATTAGAGTTTATATAAGTATTTTCTTTGTTGAGAAAGCGTAATCCCGTTAAGTTTTAATGGGGGGAACATTATGAGGAAAGGGGTTTATTAAGGGGACTTGGAGCGATGCCCCCTTAATTATATATTTAATTTATCCTTGTGAAAAAGAAAGCGTGTTCGGTCGAGCCGGACTTCGCAACTTGCGGCTCGTGTGTTTCTTTGTTACTTTCTTTTCACACCGAAAAGAAAGTAACTAACTACTTCTTGCAAACAAAAAAGCGGCGTACTATGAACGCTACGCAGGCACGGCTAAGGTGCGTTGATTTTTCGCGGAAACAAAACGTAGACGTACTGAGTACGTTAGGTGAAGTTTTCGCGAAAGTTGCAAAAACTATAATTTATATCCGTTTTTTGTTTTATCGACTAATATATATTTTGAAAATTTATTTATGCTTTTTTTGCAACGTAAAGCAGTGTGTTATGAACGATAGTAGTGGTCAGAGGGCGTCAATTTTTTGTGAAGACGGAGCGTAGGCGTACTATGTACGGTAGACGACGTTTTCGCAAAAGCCGTAAAAAACTCTATTTATTATCCGCTTTTTTGCTTATCTAATACAAATTATTTTTTTAAAAACTATATCGGTTGTTTTTTACGGCGTAAAGTGGCGTACTATGAACGCTACTAAAAGACTATGTTGCATTTCATCTCGAATATATCGTCTATCATTTTATGGACGAGCTTCGCTTCGGGATTATCGGCTAAGCGGTAATGAATTTCCTTGCCGATACGTTTCGCCGAGATAATATTCGCCTGGCGTAAAATTTTCAGGTGGTGACTGACGGCGGGCGCACTCATATCCACAGCTTTGGCGATGTTGTTGACGCATTCTTCGCTGTGGCAAAGAAGCCAAAGTATTCTTAATCTCGTTCCGTCGCACAGGTGAGAAAAGACGTCGGCGACTTTGTCGCTTCTTTCCGCGTCGGGAACGTGCTTTAACATATCGATGTGACCGTGGTCGTGAAATATTTTTTCTTCGCTCATAAGTACCTTTATTCCAACGGTTAAATAACGGTTGAAATATAATAAATAAAGTATAACGCGAAGTCGTATTTTTGTCAAACCTACCGAATTACAATGATTCGTTATCGTTTTTTTGAAAGGATAAAATAAACAAGGGAGAGATAATTATCTGAAAGTAATATTGCCGCTGTTGTTGTTAAAACTGTTCGTTACGTTGTTGATACGCCGTCCGCTTTCGTCGCCTATGCCTAATAAATAATCCGCCGACACGTCGTACAGCTTGCACAAAAAGACCATCTTGTCGTAGTCTAATTCCAACTTGCCCAATTCGTATTTTATATACGCCGTTTGAACGGTTCCCATCTGTTCGGCAACTTGTTTTTGCGTGTAGCCCGCGCTCAATCTCGCTTCCTTTAATCGCTGTCCGACTTCGACCTTTAACATAGACTCTCCTTGGGTGAAATATAGCAAATATAGTTATATTTGTATTGACATATAGCCAAAATCGCTATACACTGTAAATATAGCAATAATGGCTATATCTCTATTTAAGTACGATATTAAACCGAAAAAGGAGAAGTTCGAAATGAAAAAGAAAGGATTGAATTTACTCGTGGCTACGTTTGTTTTGATCTGCTGTATTATTTGCAGTTTTGCTCTCGTGGCTTGTTCAAAAAGCGATGCGAACGGCTACGTAGGCACGTATTACGAGTACAAAAACGGACAAAAAACCGATTTTTGGATAAAGCTCGATAAGGACGCCTGGTCGTCGAGCGACGAAGCGGGCGGCAGACTCGAAATCAACGGCGAAGAAGTCACCGCTTACGCCAAAATTTTCGGCGAAGAAGACGTTTTCTTTACCGGCACCGTCAAAGACGGCGTGCTTACTTACTCTATGATTAGGGGTATGGAATATAAAGCGTATAAGGACGGCGCGTATGAAAACGGCTCGACGGGTAACGAAAATAACCCGAATAATCCCGACACGTCGAATAAAGAAACCTTTACGGTGACTTTTAATACCGTAGGCGGCAGCAGCGTAAGCAACGCGACCGTAAGTTCGGGCAATACGATTGCCGCTCCCGCAGACCCGACGAAAAGCGGGTATAATTTCGTCGGTTGGTATTCCGACAGTTCTTACACGAACAAATGGCAATTTACTACCCCCGTGCGTTCTAATATAACTCTTTACGCCAAGTGGGAAGCGCAGATAGCGAAATATACGGTAAGTTTCGATTCCAACGGCGGCAGCGCGGTAACTTCCGTGCAGGTGAACGACGGCGATAAGTTGACCGCCCCGACTCAACCCGTAAGAAAAATGTACGTCTTTAACGGTTGGTATAAAGATTCGGGCTTTACGCAGGTCTGGGACTTCGATACCGATACCGTCACTAAAAATATTACGTTGTACGCCAAGTGGAAGGAAGAAGAAGTCCGTATCACTTCGGTAAACAACGCGACGATAGCGGATAACGAAATAACAATGGTAGTCTCGGAAGGAACCGACGACGTCGATATGAACGGCAAAGTCGTGCTTAATAACCCCAACGCCACCTGGAAACTCTACTACGATAAGTTGGGTCAGATGGAAATTCCTACCAAGCTCGCCACCAATAAAAACGAAACCTTAGGCGAAGGCAGTAACCTTTTCTATATAGTGGTAACCAACGCTAACGGAACGCAAACGAAAAACTACGTTCTCGACATATATAAAAAATACGAAGTAAAAGTAGCCGTCTACGGCTTGAACGGCACGACCCCGATAGACACCCTGTCGGCTGTCACGCTGGAAACCATGCCCACGCCTACCGCGACGGTAACGGGTTATACCATAGTAGGCTGGGACAGCACTTCCGTCGCTCCCGGCAAAACCCTCCCTAAGGACTCGCCCCGTCTTATAAATCTTACGGCTAAACTTAAAGCCAATACCTATAAAGTAACTCTCGACGGAAAGGGCGGAACTCTCGACGAGACCGAATATAACGCAATATTCGATTCCGCTATTACTCTCCCCGTACCCGCAAAAGAAGGGTATACCTTTATCGGTTGGTATAAAGGCGACGAAAAAGTAACG